>Ga0099364_10001955_pt1 | contig 33247 bp, 30 predicted proteins | sample TergutTh196P3_FD_73070 | JGI IMG/M metagenome (GOLD analysis project Ga0099364, IMG submission 73070) | Microcerotermes parvus P3 segment gut microbial communities from Pointe-Noire, Republic of the Congo - Th196 P3 | ecosystem: Host-associated > Arthropoda: Insects > Digestive system > Gut ... | reverse complement strand
CTATTGTAATGCACAAATGAGTTCACGTCAGGTACATAAATATGCCGTACCGGATAAAGAAGGTTTGATCCTGCTGAAAAATGCGATGCAACGACTTAGTTTATCTGCTCGCGCATACGACCGTATCCTGAAAGTATCCCGCACAATAGCCGATTTGGATAACAGCGAAACAATCCAATCCCACCATCTTGCAGAAGCAATCAACTATAGGAACCTTGATCGCGAAAGTTGGGGGCTTTGAGATAATTATGAATTATGAATTACGAAATTCCTGATTCTATCGCTATAAATCAATACATTTCTAAAACAACATTAAAAATACTTAAATATCATTAATTTTGTTTCAAAAGCATAATAATAACCTATCTTTGCTGTTATTAACACAGTATTGGTGATTTGGCTATGGACAACTTCTTTTTACTTTGTCTCGGATGAAACGTAAAATTAATTTCTTTATACTAAAAACATAAGTATCATGGAAAGCATCATTCAGTTAGAGGATATGTCGAAAACATACATGATAGGAGGGACAATCGAAGTACCGGCTCTCAAGTCGATAAACATCCAAATTGATAAAAATGAATATGTAGCCATTATGGGGCCATCGGGTTCGGGAAAATCCACTTTAATGAATATTATCGGGTGCTTAGACACCCCTTCGCAAGGGGCTTATATCCTTAATAATCACAATGTAAATACGATGTCCGACGATCAACTTGCCGTAATTCGTAATAAGGAGATCGGTTTTGTTTTCCAAACGTTTAATCTGTTACCCAGATACGATGCGTTGGGCAATGTGCAGTTACCGCTTATTTATGCAGGCATTCTCAAAACCGACCGGATACAACGAGCCAAAAAGGTCATAGAACAGGTCGGACTTACCGATCGTATGCATCACAAACCGAACGAGTTATCGGGAGGACAGCGACAACGTGTAGCAGTAGCGCGCGCATTGGTGAGCAATCCGTCGATTATCCTTGCAGATGAACCAACAGGTAATTTAGACAGTAAAACGTCGATTGACATCATGCGTTTATTTAGCGAAATACACCGCAAAGGCAATACGATTATCCTTGTTACGCACGAAGAAGACATTGCCCGCTACGCCCACCGTATCATCAGGCTGCGCTACGGACATGTAGAATCGGATAATACAAATCCGAACATACGCATTGATGAGTAAAAAATGAGAATCGATTGAATATGCCAAATAAAAGCAAAACATTTATCATCCTGTTTCTTGTATTTCTTACATTTTCATGTACGCAGGAAACGACTATTTCTACGTTTACCGTATCGAATGGCGATTTCAATAACTACATGATGATTGAAGGTTTTGTGGAGCCGGTAAATTTTGCTTCCATTATACTCCCGCCCTGCGACGGCGCGGTACAATTCCTTGAGGAGGACGGCGTATATGTAGAAGAAGGCGATGTGGTTTGTATCATCGAATATCAGACGCTGCAAGGCTATTATGACCAAATGACCATGTCGCTCGAAAATGCAGAGGTCGGTTTAATAAAGACGAAAGCCGACCTGAACATGCAACTTGCCATCCTCGAAGCGCAGGTAAGAACAAACGACGCCGATACGCGAATGGCGCAAATGGATTCATTACAACTGGCTTTTATGTCTACGAATCAAAAACGAATCAAAGAACTGGAGTTAGAAAAGGCAACTGTCGAAAAAGCGCGTTACGAGAAAAAATTTGAAGCCCTCAAAGTGATCCAACAATCGGAAATCAGAAAATTGGAACTTGAAATTCAGCGGTTTAGGATCAATGCGGAGCGGTATAAGGAAATGTTGGACGCTCTCACACTCAAAGCGCCTACAAGCGGGTTATTTCTCCGGGGGATCAATCCGCTTACCCGAACAAAACTGAATGTGGGCGATCCGGTTTGGGCAAGATTCACGGTAGCGACTATCCCCCAATTCGATCAAATGAAAGTCAAGATATTGGCTTCGGAAACGGATTTTAAAAGTATCAACGTGAACGATTCGATCTACTATACGTTCGACGCGATGCCCGGCAATACGGGTAAAGGGAAAATCCTTACAAAAGCCCCGATAGGTCAGCCATACAAACCCGGGTCGAATGTGAAATTTTTTGAAATAGAGGCCTCTATCGATAGCGTACGCACGATGCCCGAACCGGGTTTTACGGCTAACTGCCGGATCGTATTGCAACAGGCAACTGATGTGATATCCGTCCCACAGATTGCAATTTTTGATGATGATTCGATCAAAGTAGCGTTTGTTCAACTCAAAAAAGGATATGAAAAACGGCAGGTGCTGACAGGCATTTCGTCGTCGAAAGAAACGGTCATCACTGCCGGATTACAGGAAGGAGATATGGTAACGCTCAGCAGGCCAAAACCTTCATTAGTTAAAGAACTGATTCTCCTCCCCGATTCGCTCAGTCAATTAATCAATTAATCACAACTCATAATTGCATCATCCCATGAATAATCAATCAACATGTATTAAACTCAGCCGATTCGTACTGTTTATCCTGTTTGCCGTTCTCTTTTTTGCGTGTAAAAATAAAAACGCCAATCAGGTACCGACAATGAAAGCAATGAAAGGCATTTTTTATGTCGACTTATACGAGGAAGGAGAACTCGAAGCAGTCAAAGCCATCAACATTTCGACACCCTCTATCAATACCAGATTTGCTTACAATATGAAAATCACCTATATGGTGAAAGACGGAACCGAAGTAAATACCGGAGATACGGTGATGATATTCGATCCGTCGGATGTCAATAAGTCGATTCTTGATGCGCAGAGTAAACTTGAAATTAGCGCTGCCGAATTGGAAAAAATGATGGCACAGCAAGAGTCCGATCTGGATGAATTGAAAGCAAATTATGAAGTGACGCGTATTTCACACGAGATTTCCAAAATCAGATTCGAACAAGCCGAATACGAATCGGAAATAAAGAAAAAAGAGATACAACTAAACCTCGAAAAAGCAGATATAGCGCTTCAACAGGCGAAAGAACAAATTGACAATCGGATAAAAATAAATACGGAGGAGATTAAACAGAAAAAATTAACCATCACCCAAGATCAGGCATTGCTCAATGATGCAAACGATGCCTTGCGCCAACTTACCGTCATCTCACCTGCACCGGGAATCGCCATTATCGCCCGTAACGGTAGTACCGGAAATAAATTTCAGGTTGGCGAGCAAACGTACACAGGCAATCCACTCATATCGTTACCCGACCTGTCGCAACTAAAAGCCATTGTCAGGATTAACGAAGTAGACATCGCAAAGATAACGAAAGGATTGAATGTGGAAATCAAACCCGATGCTTTTTCGGAAAGCAAGTTTACAGGCGTCGTAACAGATGTGGCTAACTTAGCGGTGAACAAGCAAGGTTCGACCAAAATAAAAGTTTTTCCCGTAGCGGTATACCTCAACGAAACGGATAAAAACCTGCTGCCGGGGCTAACGGTTAGTTGCCGGATTATCATTGATAAATTAGAGGATGTGATCTATATTCCGATTGATGCGATTACTACGGAGGCAGGCACTCATTATGTGTATAAAAAAACAGGAACCGGATTTAAAAAAGTGGAAGTAGAGACCGGACGCAGCAATTCCGATTATACAATTATTGTCAATGGGCTGGAAGAGGGCGACGAGGTAGCGCTGACTGACCCGTTCTACGATTCCCAAAAAGAGAAAGAGACAACCGCATCATTGTAGTTTTTGGTTCAAAGTTTTTTATTCATTATTTATGATTGTATATACGTATGAAACAAATAGTTCACCATTTCCATCCACCGTCATTGCGAGGCACGAAGCAATCCATTCTCCTTTTATTCCTTTTACCGTTCCTTTTCTCTTGCGGCAAATTAAGCGATTGGGACTTGAAAGAAAATAATACCGGAGGTACTACCATCATCGAAACAGGGTCCCTTGAAGCCATTAACAATGTATTATTTATATTACCCCGTTATTCAATGTATTGGTATGAAATGCGTGTCATAGGACTGGCCGAAAACGGGACGCTCGTCAACGCAGGCGATTCAATCATACATGTAGACCCTTCGGAAGTCTACAAATTAATCATAGAGAGGGAAACAAGACTCGAAACAGAGATGGCAAACCTCGAAAAGTTGCAGGTGACACAAAGCAATCAAATCAGTGAAATAGAGTCGAAAATAAGGAACGAAACAGCAGCCTATAATTTGAAAAAGATTGAGTTGGAATCGTCAAGTTTTGAAACGGAACGACTACAAGCCATCAAACAACTTGAATTTAAACAGGCTGAACTGACGCTGGCGAAAGAAAAACGCAAGTTGGAACTTGCAAAAATCGTTATTGAAAGCGATACCAAAATCCAACAAATAAGGATTCGGCAATTAGTAGACGATTTAACGCATTTCAATAAAATTTTACCCGAACTTACCGTACGCTCCACAGTGGCAGGCGTGTTCCAGCGCGGACGAAACATGCGTACCGGACAGCCGCTAAATACAGGCGATATGGCAATATCCGGGTATAGCATGGGCAATGTACCTGAATTGAAATGGATGAAAGTGAACACTTTCATCAACGAAAATGATTTTCTGAAAATTCAGGTAGGGCAAAAGGTCACTGTGCGCTTAGACGCTACGCCTACCATTACATTCAATGGCGAGGTGGCCTACATCGGCAGACTTTGCCGCCTCAAAGAACCAAACTCAAAGCAAAAGGGTTTTGATGTGGAAGTGAAAATGTTGGAACCCGACGAACGGCTCAAACCGGGAATGACGGTGAGTTGTGAATTTTTATCAATGTAAAACCGGCTACATCTCCCTACCCCCCTTCAAAGGGGGACTGAAAACTAAAAACTGAACACAGAAAACTATCTATGAATTATTCTGAAAACATTCGTTTAGCCATCGGCGGATTAGTCGAACACAAGATGCGTTCGTTTCTAACGATGCTCGGTATTATTTTTGGCGTCGCGTCGGTCATTGCCATGCTTTCGATTGGCGAAGGCGCTAAACGCGAAGCCATTGCGAAATACCAGGACCTTGGGGTGAACAATATCATCATACGCGAGAAAAAACTCTCGGACGCCGAACTCGAAGAAGTCAGGGCGAAGTTTTCGCAAGGACTGTCGTTGAAAGACGCCGGGGCCATCCTCGAAATCGTTCCGGGCATTACGAAAATCGCATCACAAGCGGAAATAAGTACCGATGTGAAGTACGCGGATAAATCCGTCAAATCAACCGTTATCGGGGTGACATCGAATTTCCTGGGGATGATGAACTACAAACTCGGACGCGGCGATATGATCAGCGACCAACATTATAATCTGAAATTGAAAGTATGCGTATTAGGCGTTGGCGTATCCAACAGTCTGTTCGGATATGACGATCCGATAGGGAAAATGATCAAAGTGGAGGACCAGTGGTTGGAGGTAGTCGGCGTACTCGAATCGAAAGCGCTATTCACCGAAACGGTCGGCGAACTGGCAGCCCGCGACCTCAATACCGATGTGTACGTTCCCCTTTCAACATTTCTGAACCGGTTCAGTCGCGAACATGCACTGACCGGCGAGATACAGCAGATAACCGCGCAAGTGGACAATTCGAAAAAATTAGTGGAAGCATCCGTATTGATCGACGAGATTTTAAAAAGGCATCACTTCAATAACAAAGACTACAATATCGTCATCCCCTACGAACTGCTGAAACAGGAAGAAAAGGAGAGGCAGATTTATAACTTCCTGTTGGGAGCCATTGCCGCCATTTCACTGCTTGTCGGCGGAATCGGGATTATGAATATCATGCTGGCAACCGTTATGGAACGGACGCGCGAGATCGGTACGCGGCGGGCTATCGGCGCACGAAAATCGGATATCATGAGTCAGTTTGTGACCGAAGCGGTCGCTATCAGTATTGTGGGCGGAATCATCGGGGTTGTCTTAGGCATCTCCCTGTCGCTGATCGTAACGCTATTTACCGATGTCAGCACGTACATACGCATCTATTCGATCTTTATCGCATTCACATTTTCGGTGATTGTGGGGATAAGTTTTGGTTACCTGCCGGCTAAAAATGCCGCCAACCTGAATCCGGTCGATTCGATGAGATACGAATAACTCCGGCATCCTGCCGGAGAGTTGAGAGTTGAAAATTGAGAACTGAGAGTTGAAAATTATACACAGATGAAAAATAGAATTATTACCGTTTGCTTTTTGATGATTTGCTTTCCGGTGGTTAAAGCGCAAATCTATCATCTTTCATTGGAAGAAAGTATTGAAATTGCCAAGGAGCAAAGTTATGAAATTCAAAATCTGTTGCAGGCGCAAATCATTGCCGAACATGAATTAAAAGCGGCCACCGCTTCACTAAAAACAAGAGTGAGTATGAATTTTACTTTACCTCAGTTTACTGAAACTGTTCGCCAATATGAAGACAGTTTAGGCATCTCTTTCTACGGCGTTAAACAATTGCAAGGGACAAGTAATCTTTATATCACTCAGCCTTTGCCAACAGACGGTACAGTTTCCATCCAGACCGGTTTGTCGGCAATCAACGACTACAATACCGATCGACGTGCATCCACATTCAATACCAGTATCCAATTAAGACAGCCGCTCAATTCATTTTGGGGATATAATGACATCAGTTCGAGACTCAAAACCGCCCGTTTGACATACGAACGTGCTAATAAAGACTTGAAACGATCCGAACTGAATTTGGTTTATGAAGTCAGCAGATCATACTACAGTCTGTTACTTATACAAAAACAGTCGGAAATAGCGTTGATGAACCTTGAACGACATACGGAAGCATACGAAGTATCTAAAAACAAATACGAAGCAGGTCTAATACGGGAAGTTGAAAATCTGCAGCGGGAAGTTGACATGGTTGACGCACAAAACACGTACGATGTCTCAACTCTCAATCATCAATCCTTAACTAATTCATTTAAACGCTTGATAGGATTGGAATTGGATGCAGCTGTCACGCTGAAAAGCGAAATAAGTAATTATTCGGTTATCAATGTAGATCCGAATAGAGCGGTTGAATTGGCGCTTATGAATCGATTGGAGATAAAAGACAGGGAAATACAGATTGAATTGCAGGAAATACAGATTCGCAGGCAAAAATCCGAAGGACAACCGCAAGCTTCTCTTATCGCCTCTTGGACTAAAATGGGGGTAAGTAATATCAATATCTCTGAAACTTTTCCCAATTCGATTTCCTATGCATGGGACAATCTCAAGGATCGCCCCGCAAATTATCAGGTCGGTTTGACGCTAAGTATTCCCATTATTGACTGGGGACAGAACAGACGATTAGTACGGGCGGCTGAAGCAAGACAAAAACAATATTACTTAGGTAAAGACGACGAAGAACGCGGCATCGAAATCGAAGTTCGAAATTTAGTAGCCAGTCTCAAAACCTCATTACAGCGGCTTCAGGCTTTAGAGAAAAATGTTATCGTGGCAGAACGCAGTTACACAATTACATTCCAACGATTTAACGATGGCGACGTTGATAGTCAGGACTTGTCAATGGAGCTAACGCGCCTCAATACCGCCCAACAAAATCACTTGAGCGCTTTTGTTGACTACCGACTGCAAATCGCCGACCTGATGCGAAAAACTTTTTATGATTTCGAAAACGACGTTGCGATCGAATAACAAACCATCATTTTAAGTTTATCCCCTACTTCACTTGATTTCCCAAATCTCACCGCTCATCAGGAAGTCCTGTAATTTTTGTGTCGGTTGTTTTGTCTGAATGTCGTTGATCTGTTGTGAAACGGATGTCTCGTAGGTGGGGGCTTCTACATCGCGGATTACACCCATGGCCACAGGCAATTCATCTTTCATCATGGCTAACATCAGATGCAGCGTGTTGTCTTTTTCGTGGGCATCATGCACCAATATATCATCTAATGTATAACCATCCTGTCCGATAGTAACGGCTTTCAACTTTAGACCGTCCAACACAAGACCTTTCCCGTTTTCTTTGCCGAAGATCATTTTTTCGCCATGACGGAGGAATATCGTATTGTCGGCACGAAACGCTTTGTCGGTGATTTGCTTGTGGGTGCTGTCGTTGAAGATGATGCAATTTACTAATATTTCAACGACCGAAGTACCTTTGTGGCGTGCAGCCGACACAAATATATCCGCCAGATTGGTGATGTCCAGGTCAAAGGCGCGTGCGAAAAAAGTTCCGCGAGCGCCAAAGGTGAGTTCCGCAGGGATGAAAGGGTCTTCCACAGTCCCATAAGGTGAACTCTTGGAGACAAATCCGCGATCGGACGTCGGTGAGTACTGTCCCTTGGTCAGTCCGTAGATTTTATTGTTAAACAATACGATATTCAGGTCGACATTCCGTCGGACGGCATGGATGAAATGATTTCCTCCGATGGCAAGGCAATCGCCATCGCCCGTCGCCACCCAGACACTCAGGTCGGGGCGGGCTGTTTTTACGCCTGTCGCAATGGCGGCGGCCCGTCCGTGGATGGTGTGGAATCCGTAGGTGTTCATATAATAAGGCAGTCGCGACGAACAGCCGATGCCCGAAATGAATGCGATCTGATAAGGGGGAATGCCCGTCTCTGCCAATGCTTTATATAAACTGTTGAGTGTGGCATAGTCGCCGCAACCCGGGCACCAGCGGACATACTGGTCGCTTTTATAGTCCTGGGGTATGTATTTGATGGGTGCATTCATTTTTTAGTCCTCCATTATTTTAGTAAATTCTTCTACCAGACGGGATACGATGAAAGGCTGCCCTTTCACACGGCAGAAACCGTACGGTTTGAACCCGTCGATTTTGCTGCGCAGGTAGGCGGCAAACTGGCCTTTGTTTTGTTCGGCAACGACTACTTTCGGGTACCTACCCAAAATCTCTGCCGTATTGACGGGCAAGGGATTGATGAAACGGAAGATAGCCAACGCCACCTTTTTCCCTTGCTGTGACATCTGTTCCATCGCTTCATGCAGATGGCCGCTGGCGCCTCCCCAGCCCACAATCAGCAGGTCGGCATCTTCATCGCCCACAACTTCTAAGTTGGGAATAAAATCGGCTATCTTATCTATCTTGGCCTGCCGTGCTGTAACCATCCGTTGATGGTTGAGCGGATCGGTCGATATGGCGCCTGTATCGTAGTCTTTTTCCAATCCTCCGATGCGGTGTGCGAAGCCTTCGGCGCCGGGGACAGCCCAATAGCGGACCAACGTTTCGGGGTCGCGCCGGTAAGGTTTCCAAGGGGTTGATTCCTTGTAATTGGATACATAGTTGGGTTGGATTGCCGGGTAATCTTCGAGGTTGGGGATACGCCATGCAGCTGATCCGTTTGCCAGAAAACCATCTGTCAGCAGGATGACCGGCGTCATGTGTTCAACGGCTAATTTCCCTGCCCAGAAGGCGGCATCGAAGCAATCCGTAGGCGTCGTTGCGGCGAGGACGACTGCGGGGCTTTCGCCGTTGCGTCCGTAGAGCGCCTGTAACAAGTCTGTTTGTTCGCTTTTGGTCGGCATGCCGGTTGAAGGCCCGCCGCGCTGAACATCCACGACGACAAGTGGCAGTTCGGCAATGACAGCCAGCCCGATTGCCTCGCTTTTCAACGCTAATCCGGGGCCGGAAGTTGTCGTTACACCCAAGCAACCGGCAAAACTTGAACCGATAGCCGTACAGATACCCGCAATCTCATCTTCCGCCTGAACGGCAATAACGCCCAGGTCTTTACGTAACGCCAGTTCTTGCAGTATTTCGGTCGCCGGCGTAATCGGATAACTACCTAGAAACAGTTGCAGACCTGCTTTTTCGGCAGCGGCAATCAATCCGTAGGCCGTCGCTGTATTTCCGTTGATGTCGCGGTAATAACCCGGCGTTATTAAAGCGCTTTCGATGCGGTAGGTCGAAACGGAAGCATGAATGTTATGTCCGTAATTGTATCCGTCGGTTAGCGCTTTGATATTGGCTTGTGCAACGGTCTGTTTTTTAGCGAATTTTTTTTGCAGCAGATGGATGGCTTTATCCAACTGGCGTTCAAACAGCCAGCAGACCAATCCAAGTGCAAACATATTCTTGCAGCGGAGGGCTGTTTTGTTGTCCAACCCAAATCCGGCTAACCCGTCGCGTACCATCGTCGAAACAGGAGCGGCAACGGTTTGCAGATGCGATATCCCTAATTCCTTGAATGGGTCATCGGTCTTGAACAGCGCCTTTTCGAGGTCTTTTTGCTGGAACGAATCCGTGTCGATGATAATGATCGAATCGGGCTTCAGGAATTTGGCATTTACTTTTAAGGCTGCCGGGTTCATGGCAACCAATACATCGGCTTTGTCGCCCGGCGTATGGATTTTTTTGGACCCTAAGTGAATCTGAAAGCCTGAAATACCGCTCAGCGATCCCTGGGGAGCGCGTACTTCGGCAGGATAATCGGGAAATGTAGAGATATCATTCCCGAAAATGGAAGACAGGTTGGAAAAGATGCTTCCGGTCAGTTGCATTCCGTCGCCGCTGTCGCCCGAAAAACGGATGACAACCTGGTCTAACGTTTTTACTTTTGGTTGGTTATTCATTACTTTTATATCAAAATTGCTTTAAAAATCGTGCGAAGATAAGCATTTTGTTAGAAATACAATCATTTTTGATGCTTAAGTTGTTTGCAAAGCACCGAAATATCCTGTGCTTCGGTGTGGAAAATAATTTGAGCCTGTTCATACACCGGACTACGTTTGGCCATTATTTCTTCGACAAACAGTTTCAGTCCGTTGTCCGAATACCCTTTTAAAACAGGACGGGAGCTTTTATTCAATGAAATACGTTGAATAAGTTCCGCTATGGAAACTTTCAGGTAAACAGTTGTTCCTTTTTCATTCATAAACAGCATGTTTTGATGAAAACAGGGCGTCCCTCCTCCGGTTGAAATCACCACATCTTCAAATTCGGCAACTTCCTGAAGCGCTTTTTGTTCCATATCACGAAAAGCGCCTTCACCTTTCTCTTCAAAAATTTGCCGGATGGTTTTATGATAGCGATTTTCGATAAAAAAGTCTAAATCCACAAAAGACAATCTCATCAATGAAGCCAATTCTTTTCCTATGGTCGTTTTCCCCGCTCCCATGAACCCGATCAAGAAAATCCGTTGCATGATAGTATTCTCAATTTTTTGAGTTGCAAAAGTAATAAAAATTCCGTTTATTTGTCCAAAAATAAACATGCTGTGGCAAAGAAAAAGTTTTATGTAGTGTGGGATGGCGTGCATCCGGGCATCTATGATAGCTGGGAGGAGTGTAAATTACAAGTTGTCGGCTATGAGAATGCAAAATACAAATCGTACGAGACGCTCGGTGCAGCACGTGAGGCGTATGAAAAAGGCTATGTAATATACCGGCAATCGGCGGTCAAACAAACAATTTCTTTTCCGGAAAGTGAATCTGCCGGTTTGTTTATACGTGAAAGCATTGCCGTCGACGCATCGTGTATAGGTAATCCGGGAGATATGGAATATCGCGGTGTGTATGTGGCTACAGGGGCGGAATGGTTTCGTATCGGCCCGTTCAAACAAGGAACAAATAATGTAGGTGAGTTTTTAGCGCTGGTACATGCGTTGGCGCTGATGAAACAGAAAAACATGCACTTGCCTGTGTATTCGGATAGCCGGAATGCAATGGTGTGGGTTCGGAAGAAGAAATGTAAAACACTGTTGGAAAGAACGCCTGCAAATGAATATATCTTTGATTTAATCAGACGGGCGGAAAAATGGCTGAATGAAAATACGTATTCCAATCCCGTATTAAAATGGGATACGTCGGTATGGGGTGAGATTCCGGCTGATTTTGGAAGAAAATAAATAGCAAAACACATCATGAAAATAGGATTTGACGCCAAACGAGCAATTCAGAATAATACCGGACTTGGGAATTACAGCCGGTATGTAATCGAAATAATGTCGCAGTTTTACGAAGAAAACAGTCATTGGCTTTACGCACCCAAAAACAGGAATAATCCTCGTCTGAAGAATATACGGGCAAGAAAAAATGTGTTTTTCAGGTTTCCGGTTTCGTGCTGGAAAATTTTTTCTTCTCTTTGGCGGACTTATGGCGTAAGAAAGCAACTGATAAATGATCAAATTGCTGTCTTTCATGGACTAAGCAACGAACTTCCTATCCGTATAAACCGGACAGGTATTCCGTCATTGGTCACTGTTCATGATTTAATTTTTCTGCGTTACCCCAACTTTTATAAACCCATAGACAGATGGATTTATACATTCAAATTCCGCCATGCATGTAGGGTTGCGGACAAAATTATCGCCGTGAGCGAGTGCACCAAACGTGATATTATTTCCTGTTTTGGTGTTGCTGAAGAGAAAATTGCGGTTATCTATCAGGGTTGTCATCCCAACTTCAAACAAAGCGTATCATCGGACAAAAATGAAGAAGTAATTCGTACATACTCGCTTCCGGTGCGGTTTTTGCTATATGTCGGAACCATTGAAGACCGTAAAAATCTTTTAGTGATTGTCAAAGCATTGAAATATTTGAACGAAGACATCCATTTGGTTGCTGTAGGAGGAAAAACGCGGTATCAAACAATAGTAGAAAATTATGCAACGAAGCATCACCTTTCAGCAAGAGTTCATTTTCATCATCATGTATTGTTTGACGATTTACCCTCTTTTTATCAGTTAGCACAGATTTTCATTCTTCCTTCCTTTTATGAAGGGTTTGGCATACCGGTGATAGAAGCGTTGACAAGCGGCACGCCGGTGATAGCGGCAAAAGGTTCTTGCTTAGAAGAAGCAGGAGGAGAACATACGATGTATATTGACCCCGATAACGAAACAGAGTTGGCAGATAAAATCAATTTGATACTGAGCGATGCGCAATTAGTCCATCAAATGTCGGAAGAAGGGAAAAAGTATGTGGAACGTTTTTCCGATGAAACCATAGCAAAAGAATTGATGCATATTTACATGCAAATACTTTATATATAATAGATCAGAAATGCAAAAATCATCATAATTCGAATGGAATATTATACTTTCGGGTATATTTTCCTATGTGAGCCGAAATGATAAGTATTTATAGAATTTGTTTTACAATGTAGCGCTTTTTACGTATTTTTGCATCCTATAACAAAAAAGAACGAGAATGGTTTGTTATTAGTCAAAAACGATTTTTCTATGAAAAAAGTGGTAATTCATCCTGATTATGAGTTTTGTTCCGACTTTATCGATTGTCTGCCGGATATTTTTCACACGGAAGGAAAGACGATTTTCAAGGCAAGGAACGAATTAAAAATATTTGAACAATTAGGGTTGGCGCTTGTTGTTAAATCGTTTAAAATAACCCACTTCATCAATAAAGTTGCTTATTCCACCCTGCGTTCTTCTAAAGCCGAACGAGCTTACAGGCATGCACTCATTCTTATAGAGAAAGGTATTTCGACGCCGACTCCGGTGGCTTATATTGAAATCAGGAAATACGGATTGTTATTCAACAGTTATTTCGTTTCCTTAAAAAGCCGGTTTCATCGTGAATTCAGGGAAATATCCGATTCGCCGGATTTGCCCGATGCGTATCCGGTTTTGATTGATTTTGCCCGATTTACAGCTGATTTACACCGAAAAAACATTTTTCATAATGATTATACTCCCGGAAATATTCTATTGGGGAAAATTGGTGGCGGCTATGATTTTGACTTAGTTGATATCAATCGGATGAAATTCTGTCAGGTAACAATGAAAATGGGATGCTGGAATTTAAGAAACCTTTATATCGCTGAAGATCAATATATATTGATTGCTCGCCAATACGCCCAATCAAGAGGGTTTGACCCGGATCATTGCGAAAAGTTAGTATTGAAATACGCTGCTCATTCAAGATGAAATGACTTAATTAACCGCTCTTTTCCCAAATTTTAACGATGGTCGTAAATTTATAAATCGCGTTAAATCCGGCATAGACAAATCCTGCTTTTCCGTCTCTAAATCCTCCTTTCAGGACATAATAACTGAAAAAGCGGAAAAAAGATTGGAATATGAGCCCTAAGATTCCGGTGTTTTCCTTCTGTCTTTTGATGACTTCCTTTTCCGTATATATATTTATTTTGGAAAACAACGATGATATGGTCGGATCATCTAAATGTGTCAGTGCATATTGATAATCGGATGATATTTTTTCAATTCTTCCGTCAATTTTGGGACGTGAATTAACGAATGGAGGCCAAAATACGTTGATTTTTTTGAGAAATCTTATCTGATAATCCGGATAACTGGCATGCATGAACCGACCCATAAAAAAATTTTTCCGCGGAATGCTATATGCATCTGCCGGATTTTCCCGATTCGTTATAGAATAAAGAATATCTTTCAAATCGTTGGATACAACTTCGTCCGAATCGACTACCAACACCCATTCATGGGAAGCAGACTGAATCGCCGTATTTCTTGCCGGTTCTGCTATACCACATCGTTCATGCATGATAATCTGACAATTGTGTTTTTTTGCGATGGACAAGGTATCGTCTTCGCTATACATATCACAAACGATGATTTCATCAAAGTCTTTCACTGAAATCAATGTTTGTTCAAGCGTTTTTGCTGAATTGAAAGTATGAATCACTACTGAAATTTGCATAACTCTTATATGATTGTCTAAATAAATAATCGAATTTGTATGTATCCTGAATCAAAAATCATCTTCAATACAATTTTACATTATTTAGCTTGTCCACAATCTGCTCAGGCGTAATTTGTTGCAGGCAGGCGTAATCTTTCCGGTAACAGGGCTTCTTCCCATAAACAGAACAGGGACGGCAAGGCAGATCAACCTGAATGGCATTGTCGGGATGCTGTTTGTAGCCATAAAATCCGGCGTAAGGATGGGTGGCGCCCCAGATAGAAACAACTTTTGTGCCGACAAGCGATGCAAAGTGCATATTGGCCGAGTCCATACACAGCAACACATCCAACCGGCTTATCAATTCGAGTTCCTGAACAAGACTGTAACGGCCTGCCACATTGTGCGTATTCGGACATTGAAATTCCCACTGACTTAGGACGGATTCTTCGTATCCGTTACCCCCGAAAAAGAACAGGGTGGTATCGGGTTGTTTCGATAAAAGTTCGACTACCTTTTCCATTTCATCGATCGGATAAATTTTCCCGCGATGTTTGGCAAAAGGGGCGACGCCGATCCAGCGGCCTTTTTTCTGTCCGAAAACAGGGTGAGGCGTTAAAGATTCATCATGGGTATCTGCCAATAAGGAAGTGAAAGTGTCTTCAAAACGGAAACCTGCACGATGAAATACGTCTGCATAACACGCTGTTATCGAAGGTATGGGAAGGATTTTTTTGGGCGGTTTGGCTGTCAGTTGTTTTCGTTCTTTGCGTTTCTTGTCGATTATAAGTACTCGTTTGCCTTTCAACAGAAACAGGAAATCAATTATTCGGCTTCGGATCACACTATGCAAGTCAAGAACCATATCATATTTTTGTTTTGCAAGACCGAAAGCAAACCGCAGAAAACCGCCAAGTGTTTTTTCCGAACCTTTGATATTAACGCCAAGCGCTTTCACATTCGAGGGCTGGTTGAGAAAGAGCGGAATCAAAAACGTTTGTGTAAGCACTGTAAACGAGTCGCCGGGATTCGCTTTCGCTGCCGAATAGATGACGGGAATAGTCATTGCCACATCTCCAATCGCAGAAAGCCGTATGATCAATATATCAGCCATTTTTGCTGCTGTACAAAACAGGATTGAATGAAGGGTCGTTATACATCTTCATTTGTTTATATACCTTCATGTGTTTTTTTCCATTTTTGATATCATCCAATAACAGGTCGAGCGCTGTGGACAAATCTTTTTTCTGTTCGTACAAAATGTGTAATTTTTCCGTACATGTTTGTTTATGTGTTGCATCAGCGTCTTTACGCATATATTCCTGTTCCCAATGATAAATCTTGAGCATCAGAATCGACAGGCGATCGATAGCCCATGCCGGACTTTCCGTATTGATGGTTGCATCGGGATGAATCCGCACATCCTTGTACAGGTTTAAAAAATAGTTGTCAATCCATTCGACCAGATCTGTACGTTCTTGGTTTAGCTTGTCGATCTTTCGCTTGATAGAGAGCGCTTTTTCCGGCTTTATGTCCGGATGACGGATCATATCTTCCAGATGCCATTGAACAGCATCGATCCAACCTTTTTTGAAAAGATAATACTTAATGTTTTGTTTGTTAAACGGATTGTCCATAGGTGCATCCACATCGTCTTTCTCATGATAACCGACCGTTGCGAGGTCAAAAATCAGTTTGCAAAATGCGCTGAATTGTTTCATAGAATAATATTTATTAATTGTTTCCTCAATCACTTCGGGATAATACTTATATTCAAGTATATGTACTTTGGTAGCGACATCTTCGGGCGTATCTGAACGCAGCACCGGACAACGCGCCTGAAAAATGATTTTTCCTTCATCATAATTTTCATTGATATAATGGATGGTTATGCCCGATTCCCTGTCACCGGCAGCAACCACCGCTTCGTGTACGCGCATCCCGTACATCCCTTTCCCGCCATGCTTGGGAAGTAGCGCCGGGTGAATATTGATGATTTTATCAGGAAAGGCATTTCGGATTGAATCCGGGATTTTTTTCAGGAAACCGGCCAAAACAATCCAATCCACTTGATATTCGGCTAATTTTTTCACAATTTCACCCCCATCGGTAAATTCCCGGTTCGAAAAAGTCACCGAAGGGATACCTGATTGGTTGGCTCTGTCATGCACACCGGCTAAAGGATTGTTTGAAACCACCAGCACTACGCTGAAAGTTTGACTGTCCGCAAAATATTTTGCGATATTTTCGGCATTTGTTCCCGAACCCGATGCAAAAACGGCAATATTTCTCATATTTTTTTATTAATTATGCACACTAAAAGCAAAAATGTGCAAGTTTTTATTATTTTTAGCGCTATTTTTTGTTTTGTTAGAAAAATAATTCTTTTCTTTGCACTGCAAAATTACAAAATTTACGAAATTATTATTCATTTTAAAATTTAAAAAACTATGTCTGACATTGCATCCAGAGTGAAAGCTATCATCGTTGATAAGTTAAGTGTTGAAGATTCGGAGGTAACCAATGAAGCCAGCTTTACAAACGATTTAGGGGCGGATTCTCTTGACACCGTGGAATTAATTATGGAGTTTGAAAAAGAGTTCGGTCTTTCTATTCCGGACGATCAAGCCGAAAAAATTTCTACGGTAGGAGATGCGATTGCTTATATTGAAGCAAGCGCACAGTAATCTATCACAGATTATGAAATTAAAAAGAGTAGTAGTAACAGGTCTTGGGGCGATTACTCCGTTAGGTCATACGATTTCGGAAACCTGGAACAGTATGATCCATGGCGTGAGCGGCGCAGGGCCTATTACTCAATTTGATGCGGGTAAGTTCAAAACCCGTTTTGCCTGTGAGGTGAAAGGATTTGATATCAATCAGTACATGGACCGAAAAGAAGCGCGCAAATGCGATCGCTATACTCATTTTGCTTTTGTAGCGGCTGATGAGGCGGTAACAGATTCCGGCATGGACTTAGACAATGAAAACAAGGATCGTATCGGCGTTATTTTTGCGTCGGGAATCGGAGGGATTCGCACCTTTGAAAACGAGGTTAGAGCCTATAACGAAGCGTTAGGACCAAAGTTTAATCCTTTCTTAATTCCCAAGATGATTGCAGATATTGCCGCCGGTCATATTTCGATGAAATACGGGTTCAGGGGGCCGAATTTTGCAACGGTTTCGGCATGTGCTTCGTCAACGAATGCGATTGCCGATGCCTTTGATTATATCCGTCTAAACAAAGCCAATATCATATTGGCAGGTGGCGCCGAAGCGCCTATTGCCATTGTGGGGGTAGGAGGTTTTAATGCGATGAATGCACTTTCCACGCGGAATGATTCACCGGAAACGGCTTCCCGTCCTTTCAGTCTGAGCCGAGATGGTTTTGTGATTGGCGAAGGAGCCGCTTGTTTGGTATTGGAAGAGATGGAACATGCGTTAGCGCGTGGCGCCAAAATCTATGCGGAAATAGCAGGAACAGGACTATCGGCCGATGCCTATCACCTGACGGCAAGCCATCCGGAAGGGTTGGGCGCAAAGTTGGTGATGGTGAATGCATTGGCGGATGCGGAGATGAAGCCGGAAGATATTGATTATATTAATGTACATGGCACATCAACTCCCGTAGGCGATGTTTCCGAAATCAAAGCAATCAAAGACGTCTTTGGAGATCATGCCTATCAACTGAATCTCAGTGCGACAAAATCAATGACAGGTCATTTATTAGGCGCCGCCGGAGCTGTCGAAGCGGCAGCGGCGATATTGGCCGTTCAACAGGGTATTGTACCGCCAACGATTAATTTCACCGAAGGAGACGAAGACCCGGAGATTGATTACAAGTTAAATTTTACGTTCAACAAAGCGCAAAAAAGGGAACTAAAAGCCGCATTATCCAATACATTCGGATTTGGAGGACACAATGCAAGCGTAATCGTGAAAAAGTTTGTGAAATAGTGTGTTTGTAAGATTTTATAAAAAAATAAAAAGGCTCTTTGCTAAAAAAGAAGAGCCTTATATATCTCTTTATCACATACTGGGATTTTATCCCAATGACATACGGTTATATGAACAGGCATTGATTCATCGTTCATCGTCGTTTGAAACAGAAGAAGGTAAACGGATTAATAATGAGCGGTTGGAATTTTTAGGAGATGCTGTGTTGAATGCCATCGTTGCTGATATTATATTTCAACGATTCCCAAACAGGAAGGAAGGTTTTATGACCAATACGCGTTCCAAGATTGTACAGCGTGACAGTCTGAACCATATTGCTATGGAATTGGGGTTAGACAAATTAATTGTATTGTCCACTAAAATCAGTACCCATAACAGTTATATTTATGGAAATGCAGTTGAAGCGCTGATTGGAGCGGTTTATTTGGACCAGGGTTACCGGAAATGTCAGGCTTTTGTCAAAGAGCGGATCATTGATCGTTATGTGCCGTTAAACAAGATTATACGGAAAGAAGTCAATTTTAAATCAATCCTGATTGAATGGAGCCAGAAAAATAAGTTAGAGATTGTTTTTGAACTGTTAGAGACTTATACGGATAAGGAAGGAAGCCCTGTTTTTCAGTCAAGTGTTTCGCTGATGGGTACACAATTAGGCGTAGGGATTGGTTATACAAAAAAGGAATCACAGCAATCAGCCGCGAAAAAAGCGATCAAACGCATCCGCAGAGACAAAGATATTCAGCGGTTAATCAACGCCTTGAAAGAACACAACGAGCAAGGGCGAGAAAACGATGTTTCCGATTATCTCCAAGATATGGAGACAGATCCGGTGATATAGCATTTGCAACACAGTTTTTCGTTTTTTGCTGATAACAAAAAACAGAAAACTATTTCGTATCTTTGTGGCAAAAATAAAACTTAATGACAGCAAAACAATTTAAACGAACGTTGATAACCACTGCATTGCCATACGCCAATGGACCGATTCATATTGGCCATCTGGCAGGGGTGTATGTTCCTGCAGATATTTATGCCCGTTACCTTCGGCTGAAAGGCGAAGATGTGTTGTTCGTCGGAGGATCGGACGAATATGGCGTACCGATTACGTTAAGAGCACGAAAAGAAGGCGTTACACCGCAGGATATTGTAGACCGTTTTCACAGTTTGATTAAAAAGTCATTCGAAGAGTTTGGAATCACATTCGATGTTTATTCGCGAACGACTTCTTCGACACATACTCAGGTAGCCTCGGATATCTTCCGGACAATTTATGATAAAGGCCTTTTTGTGGAAAAAACGAACGAACAGTATTACGACGAAGAAGCCGGACAGTTTCTTGCCGACCGTTATATTATGGGCGTCTGTCCGCATTGCCAACACAACAAAGCATACGGCGACCAGTGTGAGGCATGTGGTACTTCCCTGAACCCGACCGACCTGATCAATCCGAAATCGGTCATCAGCGGCAGCGCCCCCGTCATGCGTGAAACAAAACACTGGTACCTGCCATTGGATACATTCGAGCCTTTTTTACGTCGATGGATATTGGAAGAGCATACCGAATGGAAACCCAATGTGTACGGGCAGTGCAAGAGCTGGTTGGATATGGGATTGCAGCCGCGTGCCGTGAGCCGTGATTTGGACTGGGGAATACCCGTGCCGGTCGAGGGAGCCGAAGGGAAAGTGCTCTATGTGTGGTTTGATGCGCCGATTGGTTATATTTCCAACACCAAAGAATTGCTGCCCGACAGCTGGGAAACATGGTGGAAAGATCCGGAATCAAAAATAGTGCATTTCATCGGAAAAGATAACATCGTCTTTCACTGCATCGTTTTTCCTGCCGTGCTGAAAGCCGAAGGAACGTATAACCTGCCTGAGAATGTGCCGGCCAATGAATTTCTGAACTTAGAAGGCGACAAGATTTCAACTTCGCGCAACTGGGCTGTTTGGCTACACGAATATTTGGAAGATTTTCCCGCGAAACAGGACGTCCTGCGTTATGTGCTGACAGCCAATGCACCCGAAACAAAAGACAATGACTTCGCATGGAAAGATTTTCAGGCGCGCAACAACAATGAATTGGTCGCCATCTTAGGTAATTTTGTGAATCGCGCATTAGTCCTGACTAATAAATACAGCGACAACATAGTGCCCGCTTGCGGTGAATTAACGGATTACGACAAACAAACCATACATGAATTTAAAAATGTAAAAGCCGGTTTGGAAAAACTCTTGGATACGTATCATTTTCGCGAAGCACAAAAGGAAGCCATGAATCTGGCGCGTATCGGGAATAAATACCTTGCCGATACCGAGCCATGGAAATGGGCGAAAACCGATATGCAACGCGTGCAGACGATCTTGCATGTCGCACTCCAGATTACAGCCAATCTATCGATTGCCTTCCAGCCGTTTTTACCCTTCAGCATGAAGAAATTAAATCGGATGCTGAATATTGAACCGTTGGCGTGGGAGCGTTTAGGTGATACGGATTTATTCGTGGCAGGGCATGAATTAGGTACTTCCGCATTACTGTTTGAAAAAATCGAAGACGAAGTTATCGAAAAACAAGTCCAAAAACTGATGGACACAAAGCAGGAGAATGAAACGGTCGCGTACAAAGCCAATCCGGTGCGTGAAACAATCACGTATGATGATTTTGCAAAATTGGATATTCGCGTGGGAACCGTATTGGAATGTACGAAAGTTGCCAAAGCCGACAAACTGCTCCAACTTAAAATTGATGATGGCCTCGGCGGACGTACCATCGTATCAGGTATTGCCAAACACTATGCTCCGGAAGAATTGATTGGTCGACAGGTCTGTTTTATCGCGAATCTGGCGCCCCGTCAATTGAAAGGCATTCCGTCGGAAGGGATGATTCTGTCAGCAGAAGATACTGACGGCAAGTTGGTTGTCTTAACAATAGAGCCCCCCGTGGCGCCGGGAAGCGAAGTGAATTAATTCATTATACAAACTTTCATAGGATGAACATTCAAATGATTGACTTGCACAGTCAATATAAACGATTGAAAAAGGAAATGGATGCTGCCATACAAGAGGTCATCAACAGCGCTTCTTTTATTAATGGCCCGCAAGTAAATACCTTTTGCGACCGCCTTGCTTCATACCTGAATATCCCATACGTCATTCCCTGCGGAAACTGCACCGATGCTATCCGTCTTGCACTGAACGCATTGAACGTACAACCCGGGGATGAAATCATCATCCCTGCATTTACGTATATTGCTGCTGCCGAAATGGTTGCTTCGTTAGGTTTAATTCCTGTACTGGTCGATGTAGATGAAGATACATTTAACATTGATACGGAACTTCTCGAACGCGCTATTACGCGGCAAACCAAAGCCATCATCGCTGTGCATCTATTCGGTCAGGTTTGTGATATGGAACCCGTGATGAAGATTGCGGAAAAATATAAAATCAGCGTCATTGAAGATAATGCGCAATCATTGGGAGCGGATTATACCTTTTCCAACGGTACGATCAAAAAAGCCGGCGCCATCGGGCATATCGGAACAACCTCCTTTTTCCCCACAAAACCGTTAAGTTGTTACGGCGACGGAGGCGCAGTTTTGACTTCAGACGGTAAACTGGCTGAGCGAATCCGGATGATGGCCAATCATGGGCAGACAAAGAAATATCATCATAAGATTATCGGATGTAACTCGCGCTTAGACACGATTCAGGCTGCTATATTGAATGTCAAACTGAACTATATGGATGATTTTACACAGGCAAGGCAGAAGGTCGCCCAATATTACGACCAGCGGTTGAGTTCGTTAAGTGAAATCCGAATCCCGGCGAAATCTTCTTTTTCCACCCATATCTATCACCAGTATACCATCCGGGTAAAAAATGAACAGCGGGATGCATTACAAGCTTACTTAAAAGAACGTGGAATACCGTCCATTGTATATTATCCGTTTGCAGTACATGAACAGGAAGGATATAAATGGGTGGCGCGGATTTCGGGCGATGTCAATGTTGCAACCCGCCTGTGCAGGGAAGCACTCTCTCTGCCGATTCATACGGAAATGACAGATAAGATGATACAATTGATTGCGGACAATGTTGTACGTTTTTTTTCGAACAAGGGGATGATAAATAGTTAGCAATCAATTATAATTCGGAAGGAATGAATACTCTTTTCCGTAACGGATCATCTGATCGACATAACTTTCCGAATAATCCAGCACGATATCGGTTACCTGTCCCGAATTATTTCTGACTTCTTTCATATTCGGATTGACAAAACCTTTGTAGGGCGCCAGATTTAACCGCGCATAACGTTCCAGTACTTCGCTATGTAATTCCTGATTGATCTTTACCCCATACGTCTCGACAATCTGTTTGCCGGCTTCATAATCGCCTTCGCTTTTGATGCGTTGGATTTCGGCTAATAACGTTCCAAACAGGTAACGCATTTTGTCGTAATCGTTCACAACCACAAATGTCTTGCCATCCCGCTTTTTCAGTTCAATTACATTATCCGCCTTTCCATGGTCGAAAACCCATCCGGCAATCATCTGGCGGTTACGCATGTGAGCCTGTTCGACATTTTTCCCCAATTCGATGCGAACTAACTGAGTCATCAATCCATTCATTATATACTTGTAATATTCAGCCTTGTAGGCTTCTTTATCAGGCAACAGCCCCAACTCAATCAGTTTGGGATCAGCAATATAATACAGTGCGAACAAATCGGCGCGCGCTTCTTCCAACGTCGATCCGTATGCTTTCAATGTATCGGTATTCACTCCCGGCAAGAGTATACCCGACCCATGCCCCAGACATTCATGCAAATCGGTATGCAGATTATCAGCCATAAAGCCATAGCGGGTCGTGAGGTTGCGCTCCGTGTCGCTCCACATAAATTCTTCCTTGAATCCGTTTCCTTCCGCCGCTTTATCGTATGCTTCCGTAATATTCTCTATCGTAACGGATTTGGAACCATACTCGCTTCGGATCCAGTCGGCATTCGGCAAATTAATGCCGATAGGAGTCGCCGGATAACAGTCGCCCCCCAGCATCGTAACGGTAATTACCTTAGCGCTGACGCCTTTGACTTCTTTCTTCTTAAACCGGTTGTCGGTCGGCGAATGGTCTTCAAACCATTGGGCGTTATCGCTGATTATCTTTGTGCGGCGGGTGGCTTCCTTGTTAATGAAATTAACGATCGATTCCCAACTTGCCTTGATCCCCAGCGGATCGCCATACGTCTCTGTGAAACCGTTTACAAAATCAACATCCGACGACGTATCCTGAAGCCAAAGGATGGAATAGGCGTCAAAGGTTTTTAAATCGCCGGTTTGATAATATTCGATCAGTGTTTCGATAACGGCTCTTTGGGCATTATTTTCGGTAAAAGGTACGGCGTTTTGCAGTTCGGCCACAATTTTTTCAATGGCATCGGTATATAATCCGCCTACTTTCCATACTTTTTCAACCAACCGGCCATTTTCCTTGACTAAACGGCTGTTTAATCCGTAAGAAATCGGACGTGAATCATTCGGGTCTCTTTGTGAAGTATAAAACTCTTCAACTTCGTTCATGGTTACCCCTTCACCGTAATAATTATTGGCCGAAACGGCAATCAAATCCAACTCGCCGCTTTGTACCGACCGTTTCTGCATGAGTTCGGGTTGAAAAATGACGGGAAGTATTTCCTGAAGCCACAAGTCGACTGTTTGACCCGCTCGCAGAGGCAATAATGCAGGATCAAGCCGGCGGATACATTGTTCGAAAAACGCGGAAGAGAACGCCGGTATAAACTTGTCTTCCGCATAATGATGATGAATCCCGTTAGCAAACCATACCCGTTTCAGATAGATTTCGAGAGCTTTAAAATCAGCATTCTCCCTGTCTTCATTATAATTCTGATAAACAGCCTCCAGCGAACGCCGAATGGCTAAGTTATACCGGTTGTTCTGGTCAAAAAGGATGTCGCGTCCCATCAAAGCCGCTTCCGAAAGGTGAAATAAAAGTTGTTTTTGCTGTAAAGAAAGCCCTTCGAATCCGGGAACCTGATAACGCAGCACTTCTATATCGGCAAAACGATCTACCGTATAATTAAAACTCTCTGTGTTCTCCCGGCTGTCGTTACAACCGGCCATTATTCCTGTCAATGTCATACATAAAATCATTTTTTTCATAAAATCCCTGTTGAAAAATGTAACGACACAAAATTAATGAATATTTTGGATGTAATTCAATTTGTCGTTGTTTTTTATACCTTTGTTGTCTGATTGGACAAACGGATTCGTAATGGAAATAGCAGCTTTGGTCTCCGGCGGGGTAGACAGTTCGGTGATGGTTCATCTGTTGAAAGAAGCAGGTTTTGAACCGGTTATCTTCTATATCCGTATTGGTATGGAAGACAGGGAAGGCTATATGGATTGTCCATCCGAAGAAGATATCGAAATCACGCGGTTTATTGCCAAAAAATACGGTTGCCGGTTCGAAATGGTTTCGTTGCATGATGAATATTGGGATAGAGTAGTCAGCTACACCATCGAATCCGTCAAACAGGGACTGACGCCCAATCCGGATGTTATGTGCAACAAATACATTAAGTTCGGTTGTTTCCAAGACAGATGGGGAAAGGATTTCGAAAAGACAGCTACCGGACATTATGCGACAACAACCGAAATAAACGGAAAAACCTGGCTGTCGACTGCAAAAGACAAGTTAAAAGACCAGACCGATTTTCTGGCACAAATATCTGATTTCCAAATTAAAAAATTGATGTTTCCGATCGGCCATATACTGAAAAACGAAGTCCGCGCCATTGCCGAAACCCAAAACCTCCCCAGCGCCGGACGAAAAGACAGCCAGGGGATCTGTTTTCTTGGCAAAATCAATTACAACGACTTTATCGAACGCTATCTGGGAAAACGTCCGGGCAAAATTATTGAATTGGAAACCGTAAAAATTGTAGGAACGCACAACGGATACTGGTTTCATACGATCGGTCAGCGGAAGGGCTTAGGGATGAGTGGAGGGCCATGGTTTGTTGTCCGGAAAGATATTGAACAGAATATCATCTATGTATCAAACGGATACGACCCTGAAACACAGTATGGAAAAACGGTCTGTATGCAGGGATTTCATTTTATCACCGAGGATATTTGGGGGAAGTTTTCCGACGCCAAAGAGATTACTTTCAAAATCCGTCATACCCCCGAATTTACGCATGGCTTTATCTACCGTACAGGCGATATTTTTCGTATTGAGAGTGATAAAAAAATTCAGGGTATCGCCTCCGGTCAGTTCGCCGTCGTTTACGACAAAGACAGTCGGCTCTGTATTGGGAGCGGCATGATAAAATAAAAAAACGCTTTTCAACTATGCAAATTCAAAGTTTTGTTTTATATTTGCATGGTTAATTTATGAAAAATATGGCTGAATTTATAAACAGAATTATGGAACAAAGCTTGCTTGAATCGTTGTCTACCAACTATGTAACAGCACTTTTAGGCCCTCGGCAGTGTGGCAAATCGACATTAGCAAAGCGATTAACAAAGAATTATCCTAATTCGATCCTTATTGACCTTGAGCGAAATTCCGATCTTGCCAAATTGGAAGATGCTGAATGGTTTCTGTCATCACAAAGGGGTAAGTTGATATGTATTGACGAGATACAACGTAAACCGAATCTTTTTCCATTGATACGCAGTCTAACAGATGAATGGGATTATAACGGGGCTTTTTTAGTTCTTGGTTCTGCTTCACGTGATTTGTTGAAGCAAAGTTCGGAGTCTCTTGCAGGTCGAATATCCTACCATGTTTTAACGCCATTTTTATGGAGTGAAGTAAAGGAAATCACCGGAGTAGAAAAATATAAAGCGCAAGGCGGCTTTCCACGAAGCCTATTAACTGTGGTGCCCAGGATTTCTTTCCGTTGGCGCGAGGATTTCATCTCGACATTTCTTGAGCGCGATTTATTACAATGGGTAGGATTTTCTCCACAAACAATGCACAGGTTATGGCAGATGCTGGCTCATACCAATGGACAGACAATTAATCTTTCGGTGTTTGCCAAATCACTTGGAGTAAGCAATACATCCATAAAAAACTATATAGACTTATTACAGGAAACCTTTATGGTTGTTTCGTTGCCGCCTTATATATCAAATTTCGGCAAACGTCTTGTTCGCTCTCCAAAGATATACATAGCAGATTCAGGTATTACAGCTGCGCTTTTAGGATTAAGGGATTTCACGCAGATAGTAGGACACCCTGTTTCGGGTTCGCTATGGGAGCAAATAATACTCACGAATCTGAAAGGAGAGTTTGAAGAAGCAGAATTTTTCTTTTACCGTTCAACCGGAGGGGCGGAAATAGATATTGTGATGAAATATTATGACATTATAATTGCCATTGAGTGCAAATCATCATTTTCTCCCTCGTTATCAAAAGGTAATCATAATGCAATCAAAGACATCAATCCATTGAAGACCTTCGTGGTAGCCCCGGTTGACAAAGGTTGGCCGCTCAAATCCGGCATAGATGTCGTTTCACTTGCAGAACTAATAAGAAAAGTGAAGGAAATCTGCCATTAATACTATATATTTGAATGTGTCTTACGATCTTACGATCTTACGCGTCTTCCGTTCCTGCCTGATCGTATACAGTAAACTGATAGACTCATTCAGACATACGCGACGTATCGCTTCGGCAAACATATCTGCGATCGACAGGATGGTTACTTTTCCACTCTTCTTTGTATAAGGGATGGAATCCGTAAAAATAATTTCCGACAGACTCGATTGCTCTACCCGCAATGTGGCCGGGTCGGACATAACGGCGTGGCTGGCCATTGCCCGTACCGATCTGGCGCCATGTTGCATCATCAGATCAGCCGCTTTGGTGATGGTTCCCGCTGTATCCACAATATCGTCTACCAATAACACATCTTTGTCTTTTACATCGCCGACGATCCGCATTTCATCCACTTCATTGGCTTTCTGGCGCGATTTATAACAAATCACCATCGGAAGCCCCAAATGTTTGGCATAATTGCTGGCGCGTTTCGTACCGCCTACATCCGGTGTGGCAATCACTAAATTATCCAACGGAAGGGCATTTTGGATATATTCAAGGAAAACAAAAGAGGCATACAAATGATCGACAGGAACATCAAAGAAACCTTGAATCTGATCTGCGTGCAAGTCCATCGTAATAAGCCTGTTAAGACCAGCCACACTTAACAAGTCCGCAATCAGTTTGGCTCCTACCGACACACGGGGTTTATCTTTTCTGTCTTGCCTTGCCCATCCGAAATAGGGGATAACGGCAATGATCGAATGAGCCGAAGCACGTTTGGCGGCATCCATCATCAACAAAAGTTCCATCAAATTATCGGAATTGGGAAACGTAGACTGCACTAAAAACACATCACGTCCCCGGATGGATTCTTCGTACGAAACGGAAAACTCGCCGTCAGCGAAATATTCGATATTCATTTGTCCTAATGGACAGTTTAATCTGTCGCAGATTTTTTCTGCCAAATTACGGGTGTTTTTCCCCGCAAAAACCAAAAATGGAGTATGTGCACTCATGTCGGAATTTATTAATTTATTGATACCGCAAAAGTACAAAATTTATTACAAACGGATTACAATATCTCCGATCTTTCCGGATTTAGGTAAATGGATATAAAATATTTGTTAAGAGCTCCCTTTTTATCATTCATTAACAAATCGTTTGCATCGTGTTTCGGATATTATGCTTATTTTTACGGTCTGAAATTTATGATATAAATGAAATTGTTTTCAGAAGTTGAGATTGTTGAGAAGTTGAGAAATCAGGATACAAGGCGGGAAGCCTTTACCAGAGTAGTTGAAGAGTACAGCGAAAAATTGTATTGGTTGATTCGTAAGATGGTTTTATCCCATGATGATGCAAATGATATGTTGCAAAATACATTTCTGAAAGCCTGGACATATTTGGATCATTTCAGGGGAGAGGCAAAACTATTCACATGGATGTATAAAATAGCGCTCAATGAGACGATTACTTTTCTGAATCGTCAACGGGCTATCAATCATATTTCATTGGATGATGCGGATGTGTTCATGCTCGACAAACTAACCGGAGATGAGTATTTTGATGGTGATGCGCTTCAACTAAAATTAGAAGAAGCCGTTTTAAGATTGCCGGAAAAACAGCGGATTGTGTTTTTGATGAAATACCATGATGAAATGAAGTATGAGGATATGTCCGAAGTATTAGGAACATCGGTCGGAGCGCTAAAAGCTTCTTATCATCATGCAGTAAAAAAAATAGAAACATTTTTAGCAGAAGATATTTAAACCTTTTCGTCTTTAATTAGTCATATATTATGGTAAAGTAAAAATATGGAAATGAAGCAAAACAAATTAGATGAGTTGAAAGGAAAGAATCCTTTTAATCTTCCGGAGGGTTATCTTGAAGGGCTTACGGAGCAAATTATGGCTCAGATTCCTGATGCATCTCACAAAGAGGCAAGAAAAATTTCTTTACATAATCGAATTCGGCCATGGTTATATTTGGCTGCAACTTTTGTCGGTTTACTTATTTTATTACGGGTTTTTAATAATCCGGTTTCACAAGGAGCGGACTATCGGGATGAAGAATTGTTTTTGCAAGTTTTAGTTACCGGAGAAGAATTACAGATTATTTCGGATGAGGACATGGATTTTTTGGAATTTATGGAAAATCAATATCTTGATCACATTTTCGTGGAAGAAATAGATGATTATGATGATGAACCAAATGACATAGACTAATGATTAAAAAAATTGTTTATTTGCCATTTATTGTGGCTGTTATATTCAGTATGGTTGATATAACGGTTTCAGCGCAGACGAATGAAAGACGAGCTTTTAATAGAGCGGACTTTGGAGTTAAACGGAATGCTTTCATTACATCTGAAATGGGTTTGACGAGTGAAGAAACGAAGAATTTTATTCCGTTGGAAAATGAGTTTAAGATAAAATTATTTGAGATAGGTCGTGATTGTCGGAGATTGACACGAGAGAGTCAGAATAACAAGAAAATCTCTGATGCTGAATATACAAAAATGATTGAATGTTATATTGATACCCGCTTGAAAGAGGCGCAGATTGAAAAAGAATATTACGAAAAATTTAAAAAAATATTAACACCGGAGAAAATATATAAATACCAACAAGCCGACCTTAAGTTCTCGAGGGAATATGTTATTGTAAGAAGATCAAACGAAAATCGTAACAATGACAATAATCGCAATAATAACAGGAACAATAACAATAATCGCTCCCGGAGATAGTTTTTAAAAATGACGGGGCCACTGCACAAGAATTTGCATAATCATTTTCCTTTTCCTTAACAAAAACAGGCACTGCTGGGGAGCAACCTGTCAGGGATAGATTTGATCCGCACAGCCTACCCTGTCCCGTTAGGCTCGTGTCATCCTGTTTCAATCGTCAAACAGGAAATATGTACCATTTTTGGTCATTTTGGATTCAGCATTGCCTTGCCCGCAAACAGAGATGTTTGGACTGTGGATTACAACCCTGGTGCAAATTTTTAGCACGCAAATGACGCAAATTTACGCAGAAAATATAATGTATAAATTCAATATGTATTTAAAATTATTTGCGTCATTTACGTGCTTTTTTGTTTACGGACGGACGCAACGCAGGCCGTAACCATACGCTTTAGGCCAAGCGGACAGCGTTTTTATATTTTCTTTTTTGCGAAAATGTATGGAGTACAAATAGACATTTTTGTATTCATCCTCTGTACTTGAACTTGACAAATACATACCATCTTCACCTGCATTTTTGAGTGCGCCTGATTCAATGTTAGAGCGAAAGCCCGCTGCAGGAAAGAAGATCGAAGCGTTGGTCGCGGGATCAAAGAACAGTCTACCGATGTAAGCCACCATGGGAGGGCTATTGTAAGACATGGAAACAGCGCTTTTGCCAGCGGATGGGTTATTCAAGACGCTTACTATTTGTCTACGGTCAAACCAGCCGTCGGCATAATACCCCCACGTGTTGTCAGGTTTCAATATGCTACGCAGATTGTCCCTGGTGGGAACTGTATACCCGCCTGGGCAAGCGTTTTGAAGGGAGTACACCGCATCAGAAGCCATACCTGCCCAATCGGAAGGCGAACCTTTTGAAGGATTGATGGGATGATAAGGCTTTGGCGTCGTAATGCTTTTTGAATAACCCCACTGGTAGAAGTATCCTGCCTGACTTGGATAATGTACGAAACGGTCGGGATAGTTGGGTGCATCGTTATAATGGCCAAGGTTATATGGACTCCATTTGGCTCCGCTGGTTTGGCCGGGTAAAAAGTCAGGCCCTTCGCCCTGGCGTATCCAGATACGATGTTGCAACTTGTTGTTCTTGTAGGTGAGCAATACCATGCCGTAACGGGCGGGGGCATTGCCGGTAGCCTGAAATGTACTTTTCAGACCGATACGGAAGTATATCTGCGGATCGGCAGCGCTCACAGTACCTGCGACGGCGGTAAGTGTGCTGTTTACACGGTGCTTGCTGTCGAAGTCGTGATCATTGCCATTGTCAACATAATCCTCGTTGGCGCCGTTGAGCCATCCAACATTTTTGTCGGCAGTCATCTCCCTGTCGAGTACGATCCAGTCGTGGCCCGCAACGACAGTCGCCTTCCATGCGCCGTCGATGGAAGAAAGACTTCCTGTAGTCGGACGCGGTATGCGAATCAGGCGTTCGCCCGTCTGGTTTGCTTTCCAGAACGCGCCGACAAAAAAAGTTGCATTGTCAGGCGCCGGATTATCTATGATATTTCCTCCCTTCTTGAAATGTATCGTAAACGTATAGGAAATGCCGCGTTGCAATTGCTTGTCGAATATGGCTGTCAGGTTGGTAAAAGGCGATTTGCCGCTCAGCGTCACTGAGCCGATCTGCACAATGGTAGATTTGGCGTTGCCTGTGAACACCGTACGGCACGCGCTGGCGACAGTCTTTGAATTCAGCGCCGACCATGAAAAATCTTGCACGACATCGCTTCCCTGAGTGAATGAATGGTCATTCACTTTCATGTTGACTTTATTGCCGGGATATATCGACACATTTTTAATAGCCGTAATGTTGAGATTATCCGGAATATCATTCGTTGTCACCTGAATCTTCATTTGCGAAAACAGATGGGACAGCGTGATCGGTACGTCTTCATACGATGCGGCAGTGACTGTGTGCGTACCGGTTGCAGGATAGCATCCCCACAACAAATCAGTGGCAGGATCAATATCCGAAACGGTATCATCATATTTATCATAAACAGGCAATGTGGTGGTGTTGTATGAGTAAGCCACAAACTTGTAGTTGCCCGGAGTTACCTCCAATTCACCGTTGGTAAGTTCGCCGGTTTTGCTTATCGTATAATCGGCGTGAGCATGGTAGCTTGTACCGTTCGAATAAGCCACAATACGCAACTTCGTGCCGGGTTGAAGGTTGGAAGTGGCAGCACGCAGATTGACGTCCCGATCGACCTCCAGCGTTGCATACATATAAATATCTTCGGCAACGGGGACAACATAGCTCTCTCCCTCTTCACAAGAAGAGGAAAAATCCTCCCCTTTTGGGGGCGTTAGAGGGGACTGTTTTGAGGTGCGTTTAATCTCCTCATTTCCATCGTAATTCACATCTCCCAACGAGAAACGAACGGTAATCTTTTGACCTGAGTGACTTGGTTCGGGATTTAACATCATTTCCTTCGTGCATGAAGAAAGTAGGGAGATAAATAACCATACATTCAAAATAACGACGCTCACATAAAATAAATAACGAGCGATTGACCAAATTTTTCTTTTCTTTTCCATATCATTTATAATTTAATAATTGTAATTCCCTGAACCAATTTTTCAACCATCTGTCCGCATTGTTCATGAAAATATCATAGTGAACATCTGATTTTTAGTTTCTGGACACAAAGATAATAAATATAAATATAAATATAAAATATTTTATAAATTATTATAGTATTTTGAGTTTTTTTAAAATTATAGTACGAAAAATGAAGAAATAAGATAAAAAAGCCCCTGACCGGCGTAAACAAACACTTACGGCAATCAGGGGTTGACAAGGGGTATTGATTACAAGGTTTCAGGATGTAAAGATAACTCTCCATTGAATATATATTTTTTTGCAAACCATTCGTTATAACAATAAATCCGAACCTTCCGGCGTTATGAAAATAGTGTAATCATTGCATACAACCGTAAAAACTATGGAGAGGGTAACATGATGACTGAACATTTAGTATTTACTTCGCGAGGCGAATTCAGGAACTGGCTACTGGATAATTGTCTGTCAAACGATGGCGTTTGGCTGTTATTCGGCAAATCGGGCGGCCCAACAACAATTAAAGCAAACGAGGCGCTTGAGGAAGCGCTTTGTTTCGGTTGGATTGACGGACAAATGAAGAATTTAGACCATCAAACGTACATTAAATATTTTTGTCTGCGCAGAAAAAACAGCAAGTGGTCGGATAAAAACAAGCAGTTAGTTGAAACGCTCGAAAAGCAGGGGATCATGACCGATTACGGCAGAGCGAAAATCAGGGAAGCGCAGAAAAACGGTCAGTGGAATACGCCTAATCCTTTGGTAGTTACAGATGAGCAAATCGTGATTTTATCTGATTTATTGAAG
>Ga0099364_10001954_pt1 | contig 33264 bp, 42 predicted proteins | sample TergutTh196P3_FD_73070 | JGI IMG/M metagenome (GOLD analysis project Ga0099364, IMG submission 73070) | Microcerotermes parvus P3 segment gut microbial communities from Pointe-Noire, Republic of the Congo - Th196 P3 | ecosystem: Host-associated > Arthropoda: Insects > Digestive system > Gut ... | reverse complement strand
TTGAGTGCATCAACGTCATTATATAAATTAAATTCATCTACAAAATCTTCATCAACTAATTTAATATTCAAATAGTCAACTGTAATTGTTTTTAAGTTAAATATAGGCAATACCATAAAAAATTAATACCCCCAAACTAATTTACAGTATAATTTTGAACCAATGTATGCTCTTATTTCAGTCCAATCATTATTATTTTTACCACGCACCCAATGTTTTTGTCCCTTTTGATCAATATAATATGGTATAAATATAGAACCATTTTTATGGTCAGGACCTCTATTATTGTTATTCCCATAATCTATAATTGCAAGAACATCCCTAATATTCCAATTATTATCGTTAAATACCATACCATAAGAATCATTATTTCCACTATTCATAGAATATGCTCTTTTTATTTGCTCAACAAAATCGCTTTCATATCCTCTAAAATTGTTACTATTCACATTCCTTAATACATTATTAAATACATCAACAAAAGTATTAACATTTATTTGGCATGGGATATTTAATAAATCTATCTGTTTGTTATATTCCTTTATTTTGCGATTGATATTAATAATGTTAGATGAATATATAGATTTGATATTATTAAAATCTAAAAAATGAATTATTTCATGAACAATATTATAATCTAAATCTCTATTCGGATTTGAAATATTGAGATGTTTTTTATTAACAAATATTATGTTAGCACGTTCCAATGGTCCATATACATCTATTATTTGCTTCATTTCAAAATCAGTTAAATATTTTTTAGCATAAGCAATGTGTTGATAATCATATCTTACATATGCTGCCAACACATCTATAAGTAATGGAAATAATTTAATATCTATATTATCTATTATTTTAAATCTTAAATTATCTATAGTACGTGCCGATTCTAACAATTCATTATATTCTTGTTTTTGAATGTCAAGCCATTCTTGTAATGTCGAAAAGTTTATCATTTCTATTTTCATATTGTATATAGTGCAAAAAATAATACTATATACAAAAACCAATTTAATCAAAATGAAATACTTTCTATTAAACTTTAAATCGTTTATTACACATTTTTGGCATCTTTTTTGTGCAAAAATAAATATGGATACTCAAATAGAATTGCTCAAAAAAGCAGAAAAAATATGTAAAAATGCAGAAGCATACCTACAAGATGAAGAAAACAGAGATTATATTCCGTCTTGTGATGAGTTTTATCTAAAATACGGATATAGTAAAAATTTTGATATACTACCATTAATTCTAAATAAAGAATTGTATATCATATTAGAAAAAATAGATTTAGCAGAAAAAGTTATGCTAAATAGATATGCAATAATGGCTGACCCTGAATACACGGATAATAAGGGGGTAACACACAAATTTAATAAAAGAGAACTTTCTAAAAGATATACTAAAATATTAAATAAAAAATAAAATAATAAATATTTTTCGTATTTTTGTAATTATTAGTGATTCTCCTTTTGTTTAATTAAAATCTCTATAATTTCTTGGTAAATAATAATTAAATGTTTTCTTAATTGATTTCACGTGGTCAACTAAAAAACTTAATATTGAATCAATTTTTATCAATATGCTTGCATTTTTAGAGTTGAAAAATAACACAGGCGATAATATTCGCATAAGAATTTGCTCTCTAAAATCAAATCCAACATTCAAAATATTATCATTTTGATGTTTAATATGTTCTAAATATGACTTTGCATTTAAATCTTTCTTAACATCTTTTAATTTGTTATTAGAAATATTTTTGCCGTCATCATAATAATAATCTGTTAAGTTCGTTTGAACTACATTACGTCTATAACTTGATACATTATTGGGCATTTTTAACTCCAAATATATTTTTGCTAATACACTATATAGTATATAAAAATAACTAATAATGAATATGAATAATTACAAAGAAAGTGATTACATCATAGAATCTTTTGATGAATTTATGGAAAAGAAATTCAGTAATAATTCTTTTACTGAAAGGTATAAAGGTATTGGAAAATATTTAAAATTACCTAAAAATACCAATTTAAACAAAAATATTTCGTATTTTTGTGAAAATAATTCGGAAATAGAAATGGACAAATTTAACTTTAACGATTTTCTTGAAGAGAATTTTAGTAATAATGCTATTATTCCTGTTACTGAAGGTTATAAACCTAAATTTATGACTTATGAAGAAGATTTAGACGAAGGTTACGACTACGAAGCCATTGCAATAGGCGTAAGCATTATTGATTCACAAATCAACGAAAATAACTACGAATACGATTTTCTTTATAACTGTTTGGATGAAAATTCTATTCGTAGATGTCATAGCATAACTAATAATTTTCTTAAAGAAAATTATCTAACTGAAGATGATATAAATTATTGTATTTTATCTCTTTATACATTTTTGGTAGAAAATGAGTTGTTTAAAGAGCCGCAAATTGCAGATAACGTTAAAAACAAAAAACACGTTGCTAATAATCAAGAAGTGGCTCGTATATATCAAAAAAAGATTGATTGGATGAATAATACTGAAAAAAGATATAAAGAAAAAATGAAATTAGCGGCTCAAAAAAGAGCAGCCACAATAGTTAGAAACAAAAATCTACCGAGATTGCCTTTTAAGGGAAATAAATAAAATATTATTTGTGGTGGACTATATTAGTGTTATGCTTCTGAAAGTATGCCCCGCCCACGTTCTATTTGCGACATTTACGTTTGCAGAGCCATTTTTTATTTCTAAATCTACATAATTATGAATATTACTATTTGTATTACGCCCTATAAATGGGATATAATTTGCATTATTTGTAGATGTACCCCAAAAAGAAGAGGTGGTTTGTAATGTTTCAAATCTAACTCGTATATACTTATTAGAATAAAAATTAGATGCATTAAAACCTAAAAAACGAGAAGACATATTTGTAGAATTCATTATTAATTTACTAAAAATTACATTTGAAGTAGAAATTGGTGACAACTCACCCAAATTAGTATTTAACATCATAAAACTTAATGAAGTTGTAATTAATGATGGAAAAATTATTTTTTGATTAAAATTCATACACCCTGCCATAAAAGACTGACCAACAACTTTCAAATTTGGTAATGATATTGGTTTATTAAAATCATTCGACATAGAAAGAAAACTTTCGCCTACTTTTTCAAGTTTAGGGAACAATACTTCTGAATTAAATGTTGCACTACTAAAATAATTTCCTATAGTTTTTAATTTAGCAAAATTTAAAGGAACACCAACACCTGTCCAACCATTAATCACTCTATCCAACGCAATTTCTATTTCAGGAGCATATTCTGATAATGTTTGCCAATCATCTTTTAAAATAGTATCTACTAAATTTCCTTTAATTCCATCATTATTCTCAAAAATATCAATAACAAAACCGCCACTAACATTACGTCCCTCCGCAATATATAATCCTGGCGGTTCTGTAAAACCCTCATACACCTTATCGCCAACATAATACTCCGTTGCTATTTTGTCACCACTAAAACATATATCATTGTTTTTTTTTTCGTTGTAATAAATGCTCATAAAAATTTCCCTATATACTATATAGTTAAAAAATAAAATATGACTTCTACATTAGATAAATTAAAGTTTAATCCTTTTGAAACACTTAATTCTATTTATATAAGAGATAACACTGACCCGAAATATGATTGGCGGATTGTTGAAAATAAAGGTGGCGACCTTGATGAATTAATTGCTAAAATAAAAATCATTCTTTACACAAGAAAAGGACAAGTTTTAGGTGTTCCAGATTTAGGGATGGATTTAGAAAAATATTTGTTTAATAAGTTCGTTAACACGAGTGACATTAGGAATCAATTTTACGCACAACTTTCGGCATTTGTTCCCGAAGCACAAGATTATAATGTGCAAATTAATGTTAATGAACGTCATTTTGTTAATTATAAACAAATTGATATTGGTATTACTATTGATAATGTATTAGTCGCAAACAGAAGAGTTTCATAATTATATAAAGGTAAAATATGTCAAACCCAACTTTAAAAAAAGGTTCAAAAGGTGATAGTGTTAGATATTTACAAACACTTTTAAATATTAAAGGATTTAATTTATCCTGTGATGGAATTTTCGGAAATTCTACTGAATCTGCTATTCGCACTTGGCAAAAAAATATCGGATTAAAAGTAGATGGCATCGCAGGTGCAATCACGTGGGATTCTCTTTTGCCTCCCAGTAGCGATTCAAACAAAAACCCATTAGAACAATTTGATGGATTAATAACAACCTTTTCTTTAAGACAAGATGGTGAAAAAAATATTTCTAAAGATTTTAAAGTAAAAGAATTTCGTTCTAAATGTGGAGCAAACGAAATCAAAATTGATACTATATTTATCAAAAATAAATTACAAAAAATAAGGGATAAATTTGGTAAAACTATTATAAATAGCGGCTATAGAACCAAATCTCATAATACACAAATAGGTGGAAGCCCAAATTCACGTCATATGATAAGCGATGCATTTGATATTTCTATTCCGAATGTTAAATTGATTGATATTGCAAAATATGCTGAAGAAATTGATATAAAATGTATCATAGTTTATAATAAAAGCAATTTTGTTCATCTTGATAATAGACCGACAAAATATTTTTTCTATAATGATGAGAAAAAACAGGTCCAAACTTTCAAAAGTTAAAAATATTTTTTCACTATATAATTTATATAGTTTATGTTAAAAGGATAGTTCTTTTCCTGAAAATGCCAATACACTGCTTCGGTAGTGTATTTTTATATACAAAAAAAGAGGAACTTTCGTTCCTCTTTTAGCATCATCACATTTTAGGCATTTTAGGTTGCTTGAAGTTAGCCGATTTTTGTGCGTTTTTCATCATTGAATTAGGATTGTAATCTTTCATATTACCATACTTCGCTTGTTCTTTTTCTTCTTCTTCTCGTTTCTTTTTATTATTTTTCTCAACCAATTTAAGCCATCTACCTAATTCATAAAATGGCATTTCTTGTGCTTCAGTATAACTCAATTTACCATGTTCTACACTCAAAAATATCATCTCTTCAATATCTTCATACCTAAATCTAAATGCACTCATTATTTTATCTTGAAAATATTCATATTTTTTCAAAAATATATCAAATGCGTCCATATTAAATAAAGGTGATTGTGCTTCTTCAACATACCATGCATTTTTAAGATAATTCATCTGATATATCTGTGGACACATTAATGAATACTGATTTATATCCTTCTTGAAACGCAACACCAGCAGAGTTGACCTCCCCACAACTCTTACAAGTATAAGATACTGTTGGCACACATGCTTCAAATATTTGGTCAGTTAATGAAACAAATAACTTCATTTTACTTACTGACCAATTATTTATATCTGATACTAACTTTTTAATAAGAGAAACATTTCCTTTTATATCTTCTTGTAATAATTTATGGTCAGAAACCAAATATTCTAATTTAGAATATTCTTTAAACACTTCTACATTATCAAGATTAATATTTTTCTTTTTCATCACTTCTCGCTTAACATACCTCAATAATTTTTGGACTGTTCCAATGGTTGGAACATACAAAGTCATATTATTATTCGGGTCTTTTGTTCTAATATCAAAACAACGTTTTTCTGGATTGAAGTATCTCAACAAAGTTTTTTCTGGGTCATCTCCAATAGGAGTTGACCAATCCATCTTATTAATATTATCTTTTGTTATAGGAACTTCATTAACGTAACCACATGGACAATCATGTTCCATAGTAAATGGTGGCGTTCCTTCAGGCATTGATAATTCTCTGATACAGAACAATAAATAGATTCTATCAAATTCTAATAAATCTAAATACGATGTTGTTGTTCCACGCAAGTTCATATTTACTTCACAACAATGATGTATCATATAGTTTAATGCAGCAGAAAACTCAGGATAATCACCTTGTTCTGTGGTGCCATAATGTTTTATTTCTTTTGCATTAGCACTTCTATATGCAACAGTATATCCATTCGGATAAAAATCACCATTTGAAGGTAAAAGTTTATTAGGAACAAAATAGTATCCAGGGTTTGTTATACCGAAATTTCCTATTGGAGTTTTATCATCAACTTCAATTTCATTTCCATCTTTTTCCGTAAATTTTATTTTACGTTTTTTTGAAGGTTTAGGTTGTGGTTCTGCAGAATTTCCTTTAGCCATATTATGTGCTTGGAATTCATTTGGTGGTTTAGTTTTAGGCATCGGAATATTACCTTGATCTTTATCATAGATTGAACCACGTTGCTGTGATTGAGAATTCACTTCTTCAATCTTACTTAAATTTTGTCTTGCGATTTCTTCCCTTCTTTCAGGTGAAATCATCTCTTCATTTTCAAAATTATCATTCATAATTTTACACTAAATATTTTAATAAACAAAATATATAGTGAAAATTTTTTTGCATCAAAAAAGAGGTTTACTTTTAAAAATCTTCTTACCATATCTTTTTGCCATATCTTCTGTTATTTCTCTTTTATAATGTGATGGCAAATGGTTAAATAGACGTTTTATATCTAAACTTTGTGATTCAACAAAAAGAATAAAAAAATCAACAAGTTCAAAATGTATATCTATTTTTTCACATATTTTATTAAATAAGTAGATATTTTTAACATAATTTTTATGAGATATTTTTATATTTTCTTCTTCATAAATTCGTTTTAGTTCGCTTAAAATAACCTCTTCCATATTCATAGAATAAAGAACATCAAAATCGCCATCATTTATAAACTCATCAGCAACTTTAATATCAGGTAATTCCTCAAAATCTATATCACCGCTATTATAACGGTTATTTACTATTTGATCGACAAACAAATTATTAACTCCAAAAATTTATACAAAAATACAAAAAATAATTCTTAATAAGATTAATAAACATTTTTGAAAATAAATTTAAGTTATTTTTTATCAGCAAAAAGTGTGTAAAAATTAAATATAAATATGTGTAAAAAATAAAACTTTACATAAAAAACATTTTTTTCTTATTAATATTGATAGGATTAAAAAAACATTAAAAATTAAAATGCAATCATCTAAAAAAATAACTACAGAAGAATATAATTATATTAAACGCATTGCTAAAATTAGAAATGACGAACATAACAGAAATGAATTATTAAAACGAAGAGAAAGTAATAATCCAGAAGATTATTTGCGTATTGCTATAACAATATTAGAAGAGTATGGTCTTAGAGATACAGACGAACATAAAAAAGCAGTTAGTATTGCGGATTTTTATGAAAAAAACTTTTCTAAAATTGCTAAATTTTATAATAAGTTTATTACTGATGTAAAAAGGATGCGTGAAACATCAAATGAAAAACTTGATGAGACACCATCTATTACCCCTTCACGTCCAAAAAGCGAATGTATAAACGAGTTAAAAGAAAAAACTTGGAAAATAATAGAACAAGAAAAGAAAACGCTAATAACTATTAGAATGATTGAGACGCAACCAAGTAATGGAAATTTTTACATTGAAGAACCACCTATTATGGATTCTGAACTAATGACTCCAGAAGAATATAGTGAATTATACGATAAATGGGACGATAGATTGTGTGAAGTGATAGATGAATTAAAGAAAACTATATCTGAAATGCCACCTATTGAGATAAAAGATGAAGTAAAAAAAGCATTATATGACCCATCTTCTAAAAAATATTCAACTAATGATTATGATGCTTATATAGAATTAATAACACTCTATATGGATTATTTATCGTATGAAGAAGGTATAATTAAACAAATAATTTTATCTGAAAACGATAATACAGAATATGAATTAATAAGTTATGATTACGAATTTGTTCCTGAAACGTATTTAAAAAATGGTGAAAAGTACTTTTACCCTATTGAAGATTCTGCTAATTGTAATGACGTATTAGATACAAATACACAACACGAATACGATGTAATATTAGTTTGGACAATTAAAGAAATAATGGATGAAATATGCAAATTATATAGCGATAAAGATGCAGAAAGATTTAGAGAAAAAAATTCTGATGTAAGCAAAAATTATTGTTACGAACAATATCAAATAGCAAAAAAATCGTATGATATGCGTTTTAAACAAGTAACAGAAGATATAAATAAATTAAAAAATAACATATACGAATTAACTCCTGATGATAAAAAAGAAGAAATAACAAAATACTTATCTGAATTTGACATAATTAGTAGAAATAATTATATAAAACTAAAAAAACGTTATGAATGCGAAAAGTTAAAAAATGAAATATTAGAAAAATATTATAAAGATTTTACTCAAGAAAAAATAAATGAGTTAAAAAATACTGTATTTGATAATTATGACGGTTATAAAGAATTAAAAAAGTTAGATGTAGATTTAAGTAAAAAATATGAAGAACAAAAACAAACAGATAATGATAAACCAATAGAAGAGCCAAAAATTATTTTAGAATCAAAAAATAATGATGAAACTATAAATGAAAAACCAATTACTAATAAATTAAATATTATTAAAATAGATGTATCTGAAGAAGATTACAATAGCGGTAATTTTTTAGATGCTATTTATGAACAAAGAAAAAAATTATATATAAATGCAAAAAATAATATTGATGATGCAAAAGATGACAAAATTCATACCAATCCACCGAAAAAACGTTCCCAATCAGAACAAACAAAACAAAAGATAAAAACAGCACTTAAAGCATTTCATTCGGATAAAACTAACCCAAAATGGATTGCTTGGCATAAATCTATTTTAGATTATCATGCAAAGAAAAAACAAGAAAAAATGAATAAAAATACACATAAAAAAGTGTGTGAGATATGTGGTAACACTTTTGAAACAAAGGATATAAACAGAGTCACTTGTTATAGTAAAAAAGGTAGTTGCCAAAGAAAATATAATTTTAAAAACAAAAAAAGTAAGATAAAAATTGCTTCACAAGATGTAATGGATGCGTCATATAAAAAACGCATACTGAAACATATTAAAGCAATGTTAGATGCCGATCAATTATATAAAGAACTATTATTTAACGATAAGCCCGAATTTGTTAAAAATTTCTATAAAAATATAAAAATTGCTAAAGGAAATGGTATAATTCCTTCACGATTCGGTCTAAAAAGAGATACGCTTATAAAATATTTTAGTAGCATCAATATTTTCATAAAGGAACTATTTGAGTTTGTAAAATAAGTAAATTGAAGAATTTAAAAAAATAGAGAGATGGACAAAACCATCTCTTATGTAAACATTTGGAATACTCATACATAATAAATACTTAATTGGATTTTTTGCGTAAATTATATTCTTTTCTGCATTTATCTTTATTATCACAATATTTTCTTCCCATTTGCAGTTCTGTTATTTTTATTTCTTTACCACAATTCTTACAATTTACAATTTTTTTAATATGACAATCCTACATCTATCACGTTCTTCTATATTTGTATTAAACCTTTCACCACAAACCACACATTTTTTAGTCACAAAATGTGGTTCATCATTTTTTCTAAGTCTCTCCAAACACTTCCATTCTGAACAAACATTACAAGTTCGTATATTAAAAATCAATTTTAATTTTTCTCCACAAACTTTACAATTTACAAATAATGGTTTAGATGGGTCTTTTTTGGAAACATCGCCCCTATGTTTTGACATATATTCAATTTTACATTTATCATCATTATTACAATACAATCTATATTTCTGACTCTCATGTCTAATTTTAATTAATTTACCACAATTCTTACAATTTATAGTTTTTATAATAGGTAAATTATCATCATAACATTTTTCACACATATCATGTTCGTCATTACGTAGACCAATTTTTTCGCCACAAACCACGCATTTTTTATTATTATTTTTATGCTTTATGTGATATTCTTTTTTACATTGATCATTGTTATCACAATATGTTCTGTAAATCTGACTTTTATGTCTTATTTCTATAAGTTTACCACAATTTTTACAATTTACAGTTTTTATAATTGGCAAACTATCCAACCAACATTTTTTACATATTTCATGAATATCCCACTGCGGAACGAATATTGCACCACAATTTTTGCAGTTTCTCGTTTCAACAGAAAAAACCAAATCATCTTTAACGAATATCATATCATTTTCCTTATTCCTATCAGGAAATTTGTCGTCCATAAGTTTCTTATATGCTTCCACTTTTTCATATGTCGTTATTGTTTTATCAATACAAGCGTCACAATAAGGATAATCATCATGTTCATTTTTGAAAATAGAGCCACAATCACAACATTCTCTTGTGTTCTTTTCTATTATTTTTTTCATTTTTTTTAAATATTTTACTATAGAATTAATAAAATTTTATCGAAATCGATGTAAATAAATTATTCCCTTTTTACAAATACGGGTTTTTCTATGAAGTATGTATGCAAATTAAATACATCATTCGTATTCCAATTATGTATTTTATGCAATTCACGTGTTTTACGAACTATTTTTGAATTTAGACTTTCCTTTTCAACAGATTTATCAAATTTTTCTACTAATTTATCAATTTGTTCTGTATTATTTATCTCTTTTAATTTCAAACGTCTACGTGCTTGCCTTTCCCTGTTTTGTAATTTTATTTTTTCTTGTTTTTTCTTTAATTCATCTATTCGTGCTTGCTTTTTAATTAACGCTTCATATTCTAATCTTTCTTCCTTCTCTTTTATTTTTTTATTCACATCTCTTTGTAATACTATATGAAACTCTTCTTTTTTCTTTCTATATTCAAACCATGCAATTTCAGCATATTCATACTCACATTGTAACATTATGTAAATTATATCGAAAAGTATACCACCTTTATACACACGTTTCCTTTCCATCGCATCTTCAAGTTCATACTCAAACTCTTTATAATATAAATCCATTTCTTTTTCATATTCCTCTTTTTTCTTTTTATCTTTATAAGCGTCAGATTTATAATACTCATCTTCATTTTTCTTTTTCAAGTTTTTTTTCGTCACGCTCCAATTTTCCCTTTTTTGTTCCCTCGTATCTTTTGATGACTCCCATATAGCATTTATATTATTATATATACTAGAACACTCTTGTGTTTTAAAATGTTTACTATCTCTAAAGTTAACGTAAATTAAATCCTTAATATTAACAGTAGACGCTTTTTTCTTGATCCATTCGTATTTTTTTGTTAGACTCTTTATCATATCTTCTATATAATCCTTTATTAAGTTTCTGTTTGTATCTGGATCAGTATAAATATTAATACCATCATACTCAACACCCTTTAAAGAAGATCGTCTACGTTGACTTTTAATACGTCTTACTTCTTTAGTCATCTTGTATTTAAATTCTTTAACTCGTTCTGCTATATATTCGTCACTAAAATTTTTATTAAAAATAACATTATTTTTTAAAAAATCGTATTTTTTAACGTCTTTATTATATTTATCTCTTTCGTCTTCATAATCCTTTATTAATTTTTTAATTCGTACTTGTTTACCTAAAGCAGTTAACTTTTTTTCGCTATAAATAGGTAGAGAATTTAAAACATCATTTAAAGTATTTATAATAGCGTTAAAGGTTTGTTCTCTTTGTATAGAAGATGTATAAGCTACGTGTTCTAATAAAAGAAATGGATCTACCTTTGCTTTTAATAGTATACAAGCATACTTATAATTATCTTTAAAAGAAAAACGATCACAGTTAACACCGATTTTTTTATACATCCCGATAATATCTTTTAAATAAACATTATCATACGCTTCTTTAATAGTAACGAAATTTAAACTAAACTTTCTTAAATATCGTTTAAGATTTTTGTATTTATAATCAGGATTAGTTTTGTCTATATAATAATCTAAATTAAAATCGGTAATAACTTCATATCCATCTTGGTATTCTACTGTTACTATTACGTTATCACTTTCATAAGTATAACCTTTAGTTAAATTTTTGTTTTCAGTATTTTTTAATAAATTAAGTTCTTTTTCTTTACGTTCTTTAGTAGTTAACGATTTTAATTTATTTTTTTCTTTTTCTGCTGCTTTTATTTCGTCATATGCTATTTTACCTAAATTTAATTCATCTTCACTTAAATTTAAAGTTTGTTGGTTATTTAACACTAATTGTTGTAATTTACCTGTTGTTTCATGAAAATAGCCAGGACAACGAGTAAATTTACAATTATCAATGCAACTTTCGTCAAATTTTTCGTGTTCAAGATATTCTTTGTAACAATCAGGTAAGAACGTTTTTAATTTTTCTTGTATTGCATACCAACGATATTTATATTCATTTATGTTAGTTGCTCCAGGCGATTTTATAATTATGTGGATCGATTTATTACCAGAGTAAACGACTTGAAATGTAAGGTGTGCAAAATATTTAATAAGATTGCTTTGAATTCCAAGATGATTATCTATTGAGTATATGCTATAATCACGAGGATCTATTTCAAATAGGTAGTAATCATAACCGCAATTTTTTCTATAACGAATAGACGGTTTTTTTGCTTTTGAATCTGGATTTAGTTTATCCGTAATTATATCGTTTAAAACTCTATAAGGAGCATAGAACGATTGACCTTTCTTTTCTATTGGAGTTGAAAAAAAGTTATCAGATGATAAAAACGTTACAAACGGATTTTCTATTGAATATTTTATTTCCATAACAATATATAGTATTTTCCTAGATTAATAAACAAAAAAACACGGCGATGTAAGTAAATTTTAGCATATTTTTGTTGAAAAACGCATAAACCCTTATTTATAAAAGAGATATAGAAAATTTTATTTTTTTTATAAAAATTAAAAAACACAAAAAAGAATAAATTAAAAAAAAAGAGAAGAGAAGTGAAAAATTTGCTATAAAATGTTTTTTGATAAAAAAACATTTTTAACCAATCCTTTAGGATTGGTTTATTTAAACTAATAAGCAAAAAGTAAATTTTTTATACAAATTTATTATTAATGTAGCATGGATTTAGATTTAATTAAAAACAAGATAATAATTAGTGGTGCAGCAGGCACGGGTAAAACCAGAATAGTTAAAGATTATTTAGATAAGGAAGGAAGCATTATAACTTCATTATCTAAATCAGCATCAGCAGGAACATACAGTAAGGGACGATCAACAACAAAAGTTTTGATGGGGTTTTTTATATTTACAAAGTATTTTGATCAATTCAAAAAAGAAGTTAGAGGATTAGACGAAAAATTAAACCAAATAGTAGAAAGAAACAATATACCTGATGATTTTAAATATGTAAATACAAAAAAACAGGTTATTGACAAGAAGATGCTTTTAAATTTTATTTATTGTAAAGAAGATAAAATTAATGAAGCAATTCCTACGAGAAGTTATACTACTGCTATGGAAAGAGTTTTAAGTGAAGAAGACTGTAATCGGGTAAAAGCAATTAGAATGGAAAAAATAGATAAACTTTGGGAACATATTGATATTTTTGTTGATGAAGTATTTGATAAAAAAATAGAAATTTATAATAGACCGAAAGATGATATAAAATTAGTTTTTGACGAATTTACAATGATTGATAGTAGACGTTTAGAGGTTATTATAACATTATTACAATCAAGGTATCATATTACACATCTTGTATTAGTTGGGGATGTGGCACAACTTCCATCTGTAAGTGGAAAAAATGTTTGTAACGATCATAAATGGTTAAACTTATTAGATGATTTTAAGCAATACAAATTGATGACGTTATGGAGATTTAAAGACAATTTAGATAATATCATTACAAGGATTATAGAATTGCCGTATTTGAATGAAAAGGATAAATTGGATGTTTGTATGCAAATAAATGATATTATGTTAGAAAAGCGAAATAAACAGGCAGAAAAAGATATACAATTTGCTATTTCCTTTCTTAATGATGCATGTTATTTTTATGAAGAAAAAATTATGAAATATGATTGTTTTAGAAATATAAGTGCTTATCGTAGAAGTTTAAGTGAATTAAAAACAAAATCAAAAAAGATTGATCAATCGGTAATAGATTATTTTAATGAAAAAGATATTTCAAATAAAATTTATTCTATTGATAAAGGTTATTTATCTATACTTGATAGAGCGAGATATAAGAAATATAAATTATTTCAGGCATTTTGGAATAATAAGATGCGTTGTTATCATTCAGCGACAGTTCATAAGATGCAAGGAATAACGGTAGAAGATGGGATAAAAACGTCAGTTGATCTTCAGAGAGGCGAATTTTTTAATGGTCTTGCATATACTGCTATTACAAGGAATAGTAATTTTGATGATGTTATTTTAGTTGGTGATCTTGCACCTGATCAATTTAAGATACCATCTTTGTATAAATTTAAGTTTTTTGAGTTACATGATTATGAGCCGTTGATTAATGAATTGCAAGGTGACTATATACAGTAGTTGAATTTATTTTTTTAAGGGTAAAATATGGCGATAACATCAAATTCCAATTTTAATAGTATAAATGAGAAAAATTTAGAAACTTTAAAAAACAACACACTTGGATATGAAGTTCCGAATAATTGGGTTACACCTGTTGGATTAACAGGTTCACTGCCATCAACTAAAAAAGATACTGTTAATCCTTTATCTTTTGATCCTTCAAAAATGGATATAAAATCTTCATATAGTAGTTCAGCATTAAATCTTAATGGTTCGACATATGCACCTGCAATAGATATGGGTGGTATGACTGTAAAATCACCTGAAGATTCAAGAATTATAGGGGCTGGTTCTAATTATGTGGAATTAGAGGAAGTAAATAAACTAAAACCGAAAGTGCCATATGATTTTAGGATAGATGATGCGTATATAGTTAATATCCCTACTGGAAATTTTACGATGGATGACCCTGATATGCAAGGTTCACCTGCATTATTGAATCCGAATGCTATTATAAGATTTTCGCATATTGCTAATATGAACCATCAACAGCATATATTTGATTATGAAGGGAATTATGATTTTAGGGGGCGTTCAATTCAACAGCCGATAAGTGCTGATTCAGAAGAAGGTAAAAAAATATTAGCAGAAAGAAATAAGAGTATAATGTTGCCTAAAGGAAATACAGATGAAAATGGTATGCTATATGAATTAGAAGAAGATAGAACTATGAAGGAATGGAAAGACCCTAAAACAAATGAAATTATAAAAATATTTTGTGGAATTTGAAATCTATCATTAATAATTGATTGTAATTCTCTTCTTCCGAAACTTGCGGTAATATCTTTTCCACCAACTTGAAATTTACAATCTAATTTATTTGGTAATAACCCTCTTTTAATGAGTAAATGTTCATTATCACTTATTTTTATTTCACATTTAACTATGCTATGTCAGTTCTTAAAAACTTTTCTGCTAATGTGGATACTGGCGTTAAATCAGTTACAACCGTTATTGATAAACAAGCGAAAAATCTTGGTATAGACGTTGCAGTAAGAAATTGGCGTGAAAAGGCAGGGATATAAGGAGATTTTAGATGGCTAAATCAACAAAACATAGTCCGACTTATTTAAAAGACCAATATGATTCTTTGATAAAGTATTATAAAGGAGAGGCAAAGGCAAGTAAAGTGGCGTGGGAGTGCTTGAATGAGCGGTTTTTTGAAGCAAAAGATAAAAAACTTTCGCATAGAAGAGAGGTAGGTAGTATAGATATGTTTCAAAATGGTAGAATTTATACATTTGAGTATTTTGAACCTAAATACGGAAAAGACAGAAAGAAGTTGCCTTATTTTGATGGAAGACCTATCGTTTTAGCAATAAATAAATGGCAGTCAGAAAACACAGGAAATCATCTACTTGTAGGGCTGAATTTGAATTTGATTCCTAAAAAGATGCGGATAAGTATTTTAGATATAATTTTAAATAAACTTAACAAGATGTATAAAACTACTGAAGTGGAAGAAGCAGTTTATTATGATGATTTTTATGAATTTTTGAAACTTGTTATAGGGAAGTTGTATTCCAGTGGATTCGAATTTGCGATCCGTCAATACATCTTTGATTTGATGGTTCGACCAACTCATATTGGTCCCGAAAGTTGGAATATGGTCTGTCTTGTTGATACAAGGGACTTACAGCACGCATCTTTAGAAGAAATTTATCAAGGGTATTGGGATAATCGTAAGAAATTAAATCTAAAAACGAAAAGTAAAAAATAAATATATTTTCCGTATTTTTGTAAAAAATAGAAATATGATAGAAGAAATAATACCGATTAAAAATATAATTTATGAAATACGTGGGCAACGAGTTATGCTCGACAGTGATTTAGCACGATTGTATGGTGTGCTAACTAAAAATTTTAACAGAGCAGTAAAAAGAAACATAAAGAAGTTTCCACAAGAATTTATGTTTCAATTAACAGACGAAGAATCCGATTCTTTGAGGTTCCAAATTGGCACCTCAAAAGAAGGTAAAGGCGGAAGACGCTATAATCCATATGTGTTTACAGAACATGGAGTTCTAATGAGTGCAAATGTTTTAAACTCTGAAAAAGCAAATATAATGAGTGTCGAAATTATTAAAGTGTTTATAAAACTCAGAAATTACGCACTTTCACAAGCAGATACAAACGAACAAATTGCAGAACTACGCAAATTATTGATGCTGTATATAGAAAAAAATGATGAACGAGTAAATGAAATTATAATAACATTAAATAATTTGATAGAACAACCTAAACCTCGTAAAAGACCTATCGGATTTATAGTAGATTACGAAGATGAAGATGAAGATGAAAATTAAAATAAAAACCGAGTTAAATATTTTATTTTTCGTATTTTTGTAAAAAAAATAAAAATATGATAAAAAAAGCAAAATATATTGATGATTATAAGATTGAAATAGTTTTTTCCGATAATACTATAAGAAATATTGATTTAAAAGATTTTTTATTTAAAAGTCAGGATCCATATGTAAAAAAATACATAAATAAAAAATTATTTAAGCAATTTCGCATTAAAAATGGTGATATTTGTTGGGGCGATAATGAATTTGATTTGAATCCATTTAATATCTGTAATGGTAAATTTGATTATAATTTAAACGTAACGTCTCACAAACATAAATAAATGCCTGTTGCAATAATTAAAAAATATACTAATTCTTTTTAAAACAGTATTATTTTGTTCTTTTTCTTTTTTAATAATATTGTTTTAAGTTCTTCATTTTGTTTTCTTATATACATTTTTATTATATTTTCTAATTTTTTCTCAATTTCTTTGTATTCATCATATTCATATGATTGGGTTTTCAAAAGGTGTTGTTTGTTTGCACGCCAAAATTTTAACTCTTCTTTTGATTTATCAAGTTTGTCTTGAAGATTATGCTGATTGCTATTCATAAAATGTCTTATTTTTATATACTATATAGTGAAAATGTTTTACATATTTCAAAGTGGCAGACATACAAAAAACTATACAAGAAAAATTAACACAGCATCAGCAGGATTTAATTGAAACACTTAAACCGATGACACCGAAAGAAAGGTTTGAGTATAATCAGAATCGTATTTATGAAGCAAAAGATTTATTGATGCGGCAAATTGATGATTACAGAGCAAAAGTTGCTTATGTAGCAGGTTATGGAGCATATCAAGATATAAAGAGAACATATTTTGATGGTTATAGTGACAGATATGATAAAGAAATATCTAATGACCCTTATTATGGAATGGGATTAGGCAAAATGTATACATTTAGTTATCCAAAAGAAGGTTCTATTGAGATTAATACAGGGACGGAAGTTCCATCACAACGTTTGCCATATTTTGATACGCAACCCATAATTATTTATTGTGGTCATCATACATATCAAACAGGAAGACAAATTGTAACGGGAATTAATTTGAAATACTATGTTCCATATGTTAGAACAACAATTTTAAATATATTAGTAGAAGCATTTAAAAAAGATATTTATGGAGAAGATAATTATATTTATGGACAAGTTGCTTCTAATACATCATCAAACTTTAAGCATTTTTTCAATTTAATATCGATGGATTTAAAAAAGATGAGAATAGAATATGCTATCAGAAGATATTATGCTGAAAATATGTGGAACATTAGGTTAATAAAACGTAAAGATTTTGTTAAAGTTGCCATAATGGATACTTCTAATACGCCTTTCCATAAGCCATTATTTCAAAAGTAAACAGAATTTAATTTTTTCTTATTAATATAATATGAAATGTTTTTTAAAAAATTTTTTAATAAAATTATGAATAATAGTTCGCAAATACCATTAGATATAAATGATGGTAATATAGAAGATTTGAGAGGCAAAGAAGCCCCTAGACATATAGATTATTATAACAATATCTATAGATTAAAAACGGATCCAAACTCGTTTATAGATTTAGAAAAGGTCACACATAGCAATGTTGTATATGGTGAAGATGCTTACGAGTATGATTTGCATTTTATAAATCTTGCTAATAAACAAAAATTTATAGTTAAGAATACGGAATTGATGCAAAAACTTAATGTGACTCGTAAACCTTCAACTAATTTTGGTGACGTTGTAGGTAAAGATGGTTTTAGCACTTCACAAACTATATCACAATTTGGTGCAGCATTTACTTCATATGGTAATAATGCTAATAAGGGTAATCCATTGTTGGGACCTGCATTACTTACACCTTCTTTACCTATGCAAACAGGTGGTTTTATTGATGACAAACCAATGCCAGATATTGTTTTAACTGATGCACAAGTATTAGGGTATGATAGACAGGTTACACCTCAACATACAAAATTTAAACATAGACATACATTTGAGAGAATCAAAAAAGAAACAGAAGTAGTTTCATTAAAATTTGATAATATGCCGAATAAGGCATTTATAAAAATGTTTGTTGAAAATTTGGATATGGATAAGAATGAGTTAAAAGAATTCAATAATGAACTTGCAAATTATGTTTTTGAAGCAAATAGAACAAGTATAATGGATTCTATTAAGAAATATTATTATATGGGTGTAAAGGAAAAAACAAAACGTGGGAGACCACAAGGAGTAAAAAATCAAAAGAAGAAAAAAGAATTAAAAGTAGAAGAAATTAAAGAAAATAATGAAGTGATTGATGTAAATTTGGAGGAAGCATGGGAACAATAATATCAATAATACGAATCGTAATGAACATTATCTTAATAATAGTAATCTTTAAATGGTTTAAAGAAATTAGGCAAGATAGAAAAGAAAAAAAAGAATTTTTGCGAAGATATGAAGAAATTCGTCAAGTAATTAATAATTTAAAGGAATAATAATGGGAGCAGCAATAGTGTTATTTTACATATTATTTTTTCTTATGATATGTTTTATAATAGAATTAAAACCCGGACCCTTTAGGGTCGTGGGATAAAAAACGAAATAAAAATTTTCACTATATACATTAGTAGAGCAACGAAAACCAAGTTGTTTTACAAAAACCCACTGAAACGGATAAGGATTAGAAACCTTATCAAGCGTCACCGCTGGAGCGGCGGGGAGTGCCTGTGGTAAAACGACACAGGATGTCGTGGAACAGGAATTTCGTTGGTGTGAACCACGAATCTCACACCCTTTAGGGTGTGGGTAGTTCAAAAATAATTTAAAATTAAAGGAAGATGACAGAAAAACAACGGATAATTAATCATCTAAATGATTATAAAAAAGAAGTTGGTTACGCATTTGTACCTGACCAACATCAGCATTGGATGGATGGTAAGAAATTGATGTCAGTAACACAATTTATCCATCAAGATAAAGAGCCGTTTGATGCTATAAATATATCCGAAAGATGTTCAAAAGACACAAGTTCAATTTATTATAAAATTGAACCTGAACAGATTCGTCTTTATTGGAATTTAAGAACTCGATTAGGAACTAATAAGCACGCACAAGTTGAAAGATGGTTAAAACATAATTTATCAAAAGATGATATTTTTACAGAACGGAGTTATTTTGAAGAACATAATATCATACCTGAAAATACCGTTTCGGAATTTGAATTTTGTTCTGAAAAATATATGTTAGGTGGCATTGCAGATATTGTTCAATTTGTTGAAACAGACGATAAAATAAAGATTTATATTTCGGATGTTAAAACAACCAATGAAGTATCGGATTGGAATTATGAAGGATTTGTGAGACAATTATTAACACTTTCAAAACTGCTTAATATGATGTTATTTGATTTTGAAAGTGATAAGAAAATTGTTATTAGACCTAAATACATTATACATATTAAGCCGATTCAGAAGGAAGTTCGAGAAGGATTAGATATTTGGGATTTAGAAGCATTTGAGCCGCCGTTGTTTATAAAGGTTGATAATTATAATGATTTTATACCGAGATTAAAAAAATTATTTGAAAAAAGATTTGAAGAGATAAAAAACGGCTACATAAAGTAGCCGTTATAAAGGAGTTGGGTAATGGGTGAAAATTTGGGGTGGTCGGTTATCGGACTATGTCGTCCCAATAATCAGCACGGAAATTATAAGTTACTTCAGCGAGTGTATCGCCGCTTTCATACGATAAATCGTTCATTCCTGCTTCAATATTACCAAAAGGAAATATAGTTGGAAAATTCCAGTATCTTACAACTTCCCAATTTTTTGTGCGTAAATAAACAGATAAAGGACCGCCAATATAATTTTTCTTGGTAGTCATAGCACCAGTTCTTGGATTGTATATTAATGAACACCACTTTCTATAAACATCATAACCAATCATGGTCAAATCTTCATTTACATTTATCTGAACGACCATGTTTAAATCGACATAAGTTTGTGCAGGTTTTGCACTTGCAAATGAACGTTCTGTTCCTTTGTATGTTTGTGTTACGGTTTCAAGATGAATATCAGTATTTAATCCATTAATTGCCTTTACATTTTCAAGTGCAAATTCAATTCCGCCATTTATAGATGATGGTGGAGTGAGCAAAACTTCATATAAGTTGGTATAAACTGGCTCGTAATTACTCATACTTACGACTGAATTTTTATAATGTGGCAGTTTCATATTATATTTGCTATATTATTTCAAAAAATTAATTATGAAGTATATAGTGCGGCTGCTTCAAAATTTTACATCGTTTGAAAGTTTTGTTTATTAATCAAATACGGAAGAATTAAAAAATGAGAAAAATTAACTTTTTAATAGATTTTAACAATATCGCAAGTAAAGCATTATATGTTACGAGGAAAAACTCTAAATCAAAGGTGTTTCCAAGTTCAGAGCATGATAAACAAACTTTAATAATTCAGTTGCACAATGCGATTTGTTATGAAATAAATAATCTTAAATATGTTCTTTCGAATGTTTTTATATGCTGTGATTCAAGAACTACATTTAGAAGTAAAATATATTATGATTATAAGAGAACACGGAAAGAAAAACGAGATGCAATAGATGATATAGATTTTAATGCTTATAATGAATTGATGAATAAATACATTGAATATCTGAAAAGTATTGAAGTTTTATTGGTAGTTCAACAAGATGATTTAGAAGCAGATGATTTGATTTATTTTATTGCAACTGATTATTTTAATTATGATATATCATCTATTATTTTGTCGAGTGATAAAGATTTGCATCAGTTGTTGATGCATAATAAAGAAAAGGATAGTTTTATTATTGCATATAATAATTTGCATAGCAAAAGAACTTTTACTATTCATCAAGATAGTTTTTATATGTTCAAAGGTAAAGCATGAATTTATTTATAGTTTTAACCCTTATTAGTTTTGCAATCAGTGTTATTTCTCATTTTTTGGGAAATCTTGATTTGGGTTTTATATTTCTTGGTTTCGGTTGGATTTTTTATGGGATAAACGAAATTTTAAGAAAAATAGAAGAAATAGAAAATAAAATAAATGAAAATTTGTATAACAACAGGGAATCCGATAGTTTGTAATAGAACAACTAAAGCGATATTAAACGATTACTATCCAGAGATTAAAGTTAAAGTGTTTGATGCAACTGTTCTATTAAATTTGCCCATATATCAAAACGAATTATTAAATTCTGATGTTTTGATATTAGGCGGGGGCGGTGATTTTTACACTAATCAGGTGAAAAATATTAATTCATCTGAAGAAAATGTTTTTAGGTCAGTTAATTTAGACAGGGATAAAATAGAAACAGAATTGTTTAATACCGCATTAAATCACAACATAAAAATAGTAGGGATTTGCAGAGGGATGCAAATCATAAATGTTTTATTAGGTGGAACATTAACTTTATGTGAAGGTCATATGGTTAGGTGTGAAGGTGATACAAAGATGTTTCATAAAGCACATAAGGTTTGGAATCATCATGATGATGAGTTTGAAGTAAATAGCAGGCACAGATGGTGTATTAGTGATTTAGCATCTAATCTTAATATCACATACAAATCTTTTGATGGTGTGATTGAAGGAGTTGAGAGTGATGATGGAAAGATTATTGGATGTCAATGGCATGCAGAAAATGACCTTTCTATTGAGAACAAAATTAATAAAATATTTTGGGAAAAGATTTGTAATTAATCTAAAAATAGGAATTTAATATGGGAATATTATTTGAAACAGGTATAAAAACAGAACAAGAAACAATGCTTCAATACAAAGCAGAGTTAGAACCGTTGAAAGAATCTAATGATTTTTTTGCAATCATCAAATCATTTTACAATGATGATGAGTATGCAAAGTTCACTAAAAATGAAAAAGATAAAATGTCTTTTATGGTAAATAGAAGGATGTCAATTATGCATCCATTAGAATCTGCTTTTCTTTCAAGGGCGGGAATTGAAGGTTATGCTATTGTTGATTTTTGGAAAGATGCAATTACATCTAAATACAAGACGTATCCAGGATGGTTATATACAAAAACGACTCCTCAAACAAAAGATAAGAATGAAGAGAAGTTTAAAAGGTTTAGTTCTGAAATTATTGAAAAATGTTTAGATTGGCATGATATAGAACGAAAGACGTTAGATGAGATGTTTAGAAGGTATCCATCTGATGTGATTAAAGAATTAGAAAAAATAGAAAAATTAATAACAAAATCAATAGTAAAAGGTAAATAAATAAGGTGTCTAATTTTGAAACGCAAATTGATGATTTTATAAGTGCATTGGCTGAAATTATTATTGATATTAAGAATAAGATTGATAAAGATGAAATAATTGCAAAGATGAATGATTTATCACTGAAACAAAGGATGCTACAACTTATAATAGAGAGTGAAGATGATAAAGAAAATAAAGAATATCAATTTTTACTAAAATATTTTGACATTGCGAATAAATTAATACACGATTCCATAAATATAATTATAGAAAAAAATGAGTAGTCAAGACATTATTACATTAGATGGAGAAGTTATAGATTCTTTACCGAATTCACTTTTCAAGGTGAAATTTCCGAATGAACATATTATAATAGGACATTTGGCGGGAAAGTTAAGAAAAAACAGCATAAGAGTTTTGCAAGGTGATAAAGTTAGATGTGAACTTTCGCCATATGACCTTACAAAGGGTAGGATAGTTTACAGATACAAAAATTAAACTTACATCGTCTTGTAGAAATTATTATTAATAGTATACGTGCAACTACCACTTGCTAAAGAAAATTTTTAGAGAAATCCTTTTTATTCGTTGTGGTAGAACGATAATTAGGATTTTCTCTTTTTTATATAAAATAATAAATTATGGAAAGAAAAGTAAATTTTCGAGATTTAGAATTAGAATTGACGATTAGTCAAAAAAACGATTGGTTGATTGATTTCAACAATTTATCTTTGGGTTATGGTGTTGAGGTAGAAACCATGAAAGAAATTCTTCAAAGTAATATTAGTAGAAATGAAAAAAGGAAATATATTGAAGAAGATTCTTTTGGCGAAAAGAAGATGACTAAAAGAGTTGCTATTCGTATTGGTTCTTTATTGGGAAGTGATAGAGCAGAAGAATTTAAAACTTGGGCTAAAAATCTCAAAATAGACGAAGATGACATCGCTGAAGAAAGTAATCTGATTCAAGATGATAACACATCTATTAAGAATCAGTTAGCAACAATAATGGTTGATAATGAAGAGAATCAAGTTAAAGATGGATTCCAAGATGAATTGGTTAAATTCACTAATAAAGAAACTGGAGCATCAATTCGAACAATGCTTGATGAGAATGGTGAACCATTATTTTGTCTAAAGGATTTATGTGATGCTTTGGAATTAGAACAAGTAAGTCGTGTAAAAATGCGGATTTCACCTGAGGTTACTTTTAGTAAGGTCAGGTATGAATCAGGTCAGGGGCGTAGTATGACCTTTGTTAATGAAGAAGGTTTATATGAAGTCATCTTTCAAAGTAAAAAACCTGAAGCAAAAGTTTTCAAAAAGTGGGTTTTTAGTGAAGTGTTGCCTTCAATAAGAAAAACGGGAAGTTATTCGTCAAAACAACCGATAGAAGATGATGCTATTATAGCTGCTAAAGGTATGATTGCAGCAAACAACATAATCCAAAAACAAAAACTACAATTATTAGAAGCAAACAACAGAATTCAAGCACAAAAAGAGACGATTGAAGAACTAACGCCTGCAGCAGAAAAATACAAAAAATGGTTAGATTCAGATGGCTTGATTGATATGGCTATCACGGCACAGATTCTTAATATTACTTATTATGATGAGGATTCACAAAAAAAGAAGCTTTTAGGTAGAAACACTTTATTTAAATTTTTGAAGGAGTTTGGTATTTTGAAGAACAATAACACTCCTTATCAGAGTTATGTTAAATATTTTGAGGTGAAGCAGACTTTATGTCCAGATGCTGTTTACAGAACAAAAATTTTTGTCAAACCTGAAGGAGTAGATTTTATAGAGAAAATTCTTAAAAAACATCTTACATCGATTGCAAAGTAAGTTTATTAATAGTATATGTTCCTAATAAGGAGCATTAGATTTACTAAATCTCAACACAATGCCTTCGGGTATTGTGTTTTTAATTGTGTTTTTAGAAGATAATATTAAAATATAAATTATGGATTATTTTTATAAGGTTATCAAAAACTTTCTTTTAGAAGTTGGAGTGATAGAAAAAGAAGAGCAGTTCAAAATTTCAAAACTACATAATTTTGAGCAGTGCATTTATAATATATTAAAAGATGATAAAACTGAAGTACATGAATTTACATATGATAAATTATACATCTTTAGGATTTCACAATCAGAAGAACGAGTCATAAAATCTATAACTAATTATGATTATCTTGTTAACCATAATCATAAAGTGATTAAAACGTTTTGTTTGGATAATGGAATAGATGTATTTTGTTCAAATGAAAAATGTGAACATTATAAGTATTGCAAACGTGATTTTTGCATTGGATATGATAAAGGATTTGAACATACAATGATGGATGATATAGATGAGATATATGTTTCAAGAAGCATGCACGAAAAACTTTACACTGAATTTAGACATCTTGTGAAACGTAAAACATCTATTTCATATAAAAAATTTGCATGGATATGTGCTGATACTGATTACAATTATGTCCGTTTCAATGATAAATCTTTTAATAATGATAAAGATGGATTTGTAGATGATTTTATAGAAAAGTTTGCGAGTGAAATTTATAGAAAAGATGACAAGTAAAATTAAGAATTTTAAAATTAGTATATTGAATTTGATAATGCTGATTATAGGGATGCTGATAGGTTTATTCATAACTTTGTGTATCAACTTATCTACTCATCAATTAAGAACAAATTTTTTAGAGGGTATTGCACACGGCGAGCAGAGATATAAAAATTACGTTAATGAGCAATATGATTCTTTATTTTATTTTTTACAGAAGGATAAGGGAATTCATATTTGGAAAGTTGAATACAAACAGGATTCAATAATTCTTACAAAATAACTATATACAATATGATTGATATTAAATACAATTTAAAAATCGCAAAAGATAATTTTTCTCGTTGGAGCGATTATGATTGCTCATCTGAGGAAGAGACGATAGTTTTCTTTAACGATTTTAAAGAGAAGCATCCTGACGCAATCGGGATAATTAAAAAAATTACAACAGAGACATTACATACATTTAGAGGATAAAAGATGAAAGAGTATAGAGAATTTATTTTTTCTAAAGTAGAGAATGGGTGGTCGATTATGCATCCATCAGAGGATCCGAGTGGTCAGGATTTTTATTTTATAGGTTATGACACAAATTTGCTTGAAGGGATTGAAGCGAAGCGTCATAATTGTTATATATTCAAAAAGAATACTTACCGCATTGATGATGTTAAGGAAGGGATTGTTTATAAATATTCTGTTCCGCATCAGGATTACATTCTTGAAGCATTAGGCATTGGTGGTTTGTATTCAAAGGTTATAAGAATACATGGCAAGGACATTGAGGGGCGTTGGATTTTTGGGCAATATCATCAAGAGACGATTATTGATTGGGTTAAGGGTGCTATTCGTCCAAACAATAAAAAACAGGTTTATGAGATAGATTGCTAAAGTACTATATACAATAATATTTCTAAATAGTTTTAGTTCTTTTTTAATTTTTCAACACACTGCCTTCGGGTAGTGTGTTTTTTATATGAATTACACCTGACGTGGTTTCAAACGATGTCAGGTATGAGACGGATGGGAATGCCTTTGTTTTGTGGTATAAATAAAAAAATTAAAGGGTGTCGTTTGAAACGCCCCCCTTAGATTTACCATCTTATCGGCTTGTTTCGAACAAACTTTTTTAGCATTTCACATTCATTCACAATCCCATCTTCTATATCTTTTTGTTCTTCTAACCATTCTTGCAAGCATTCTATACAATAACCTATATCATCTGAAGTAAATTTATAGTCATCTAAATAATCATAAGTTGCTTCTAAACATTCATTAATCAAATTTTGTTCTAAATACTCGTAAATAAAATCGTATTCTTCGTATTTGGTAGATACTGTATCAAGAATGCCGATGCCGATTGCAATGGCAGCGTAATCGTATTTTTCGTTTGGATTATAGTTATCAAACAAACCTTTTTCCTTATATTTTGCTAAATCACGATTAGTTGTTATTGGTGATTGTTTATAAATACTGGTTTGAGGATTACCGCTTAATTGTTTTATCTTATTTGCGTATTTATTTTTTCCATTATCATCAATATATTTTGGTGCATTAAATCTGCCTTTGGATTGTTTTTGAATAGATGCAACTTTTTGGAATTGATTATTAAGTTTTCCAAATTTTTTAGGATTGGCTTTTGCTAACTTATCAAACCTTTCTGTTTGATTGTACTCGTCAATAGAATTATTTTTATCAAACTCTCTTTCCATAAATTCATCAAATGTTTCTATAATGTAATCGCTTTCTTTATAAACTTTCATAACACTTTAATTAATTAATTCAAATAGTATATAGTTAAAAATACAAAAATAGTAAAAATGTTTGAACTTACATCGATTGCAAAGGAAGTTTATTAATTTAATATACAAATAGGAGTTTTAAATATGTTTAATTATTTGAATGTAGATAATATAGACAACATAGAATCATTAATAGAATTTGGTTCTAAAAACAATATAATATCCCCAACAACGATTAGAGAATTAATATCTCTCAATAACAAATATGATAATTATAAAGATATATTTAATAATATGTCTTTTGAATCTTTTGTAAATTGCATTATTATTGCAGCAAAGTTTTGCGGTGGGGTTGATTTTAAAAATTACTGCGAAAAAGATTCTAACGGTAATTTGTTGTATATGACGGATTTGTCTAAAAGGATTTTCATTGATGATATGGCGATTGCATTAAGTCAAGATGAAAAATTGAGTAAAAGACTTTACAATTAATGCAAGGGAAGTAAAAAGTCGGCTTGACGATGATGTCGTTTCAACCGATACCATACTTGATAGACTTGGCAAGATGCAAGAAACTACTTTTGTAAATGAAAGATTAGAAAATGACGTGCTTTAAAAGCACCCCATCAACTTATCATCTTACATCGTTTGCATAGGAAGTTTATTAATGTAATACACGATAAAAGTTTTTACTCGCTGGTTAACTTTTATCACAAACAAGATTTCAACAAGACAAGGGTCTAAATTTTCTAAACTGGCGGGTTTTAATAGAATATTCAAGACCTTTGTTTTTTTATATATAATTTAAAAATAATAGGATTGACAAAATGACAATTAAATTAAATAGAGTAACAAAAAAAGTAAAGTTTCAAGATTTGGATTTGAAACTTATAATGGACAAGAATCACGAGTGGCTGATATCTATGCGAACATTAATGAATGTTTATAAAGAGGACTTTTACTCTCTTAAAAATTTCTATGAAAACAATCGAGATGATTTTGAAGAAGATGAGCATTACATTAGAATAGAAGATGATTCTATCAATAAAATAAGAACCCTTTGGACTAAAAAAGGTGCAATTCAATTTGCTGATTTATTGGGAAGTGATAGAGCAGAAGAATTTAAAACTTGGGCTGAAAATCTTAAAATAGACGAAGATGACATCTCTGAAGAAAATAATCTGCTTGAGATTCAAGATGATAACCAAGATGATGCAACATCTATTAAGAATCAGTTAGCAACAATAATGGTTGATAATGCTGATAACCAAGTTAAAGATGGATTCCAAGATGAATTGGTTAAATTTACTAACAAAGAAACTGGAGCATCTGTTCGAACAATAATAGATGAAAATGGTAATCCGTTGTTTTGTCTAAAGGATTTGTGTGATGCTTTAGAATTAACTGCAAGCCACGTAAGGGAGCGATTATCACCTGATGTCGTTTCAAACGATGTCAGGTATGAATCGGGACAAGGACGTAATATGACCTTTGTTAACGAGGATGGTATGTATGATGTTATCCTTGATAGCAGGAAACCTGAAGCAAAACGTTTTCGGAAATGGATCACATCTGAAGTTCTGCCGTCAATAAGAAAAACAGGAAGTTATTCGTCAAAACAACATCTCCAACTACCATCATTTTTACCTAAAGATGAAATCGGATGGATAGAATATGCACTCACATCTAAAAAAGAAGAAAAAAGATTGTTAGCCGAAAACAATCAATTAAACATCATAATAGATGAACAAAAAGAGACGATTGAAGAACTAACTCCTGCAGCAGAAAAATACAAAAAATATATTGATTCAGATGGTTTAATGTTAATTAGAACTATCGCAACCGCAATGGAATTAAAATATTTTAACGAAGAACAAAACAAGTATATCAATTTAGGACAAAACAGGTTATTCAAATTCTTAAAAGACGCAGACGAATTATGCAACGACAACACACCAAGAAATAAACCTAATTACGAAAAATACTATAAAATTAAAAAACAACGAATAGAAAAAACAGGAAAATCAATAACAACCACTTACATAACACCACAAGGAGCAGACCACATAGAATCACTCCTTCATAAAAGAAAAGATTTAATCACATTAAAATAAAAAACACACTACCCAAAAGGCAGTGTGTTGAAATAGTATTGTTTAAAACAATTAATAATTAATAGTTTAAAAAGAAATTTACATTATATATAGTATTTTTAAAATTAAAGAAAATTCGCACAGAATTAAATCATAATCGTTCTAATTTTTAATCCATACACATTTTACCATAAAAATAAAAATCAAGCCACCACCTCAAAATAAACAACATAAAAAGAAAACTATATATCATATACTCTTAAAATTATATGAAAGAAATAATCCAATTAGAAAAAGAAGAATTTATAGAAATTCAACAATTAGCAAGTCACAATAAAGAAGAAATAGAAAAACTTGCAGAAAAAATGTATAAAGAAAAAGGACTCTGTTGCATAAAGTTATCAATGGATATTAAAGAAGATTATAACTATTATGATAGTTATAGTTCTTTTAAATTCTATAATTACGCAGATACAATAGATTATGGATGTGCTACGAATGATTATAAAAAACCATTTGAAATGTCTTACGAAGATAAACAAAAACTTATAAAATTCGTAACCAAAAAAGCAGATACAATGATGCAAAGAAAATTCGGAAAACAAATCACCGATGTCAATCACTATAATAAAAAGATAAAAGAATTAGAGGCAACGTATAAACAACTTAAAATATTTACAATTACAGGTTGGGGAGTAGCAGTAATATTAACTTTAATAGCACTGCTAAAATAATAAAGATACAAGAAGAATACAAAAACCCATATAAATTAAGTAAAGATTATAATAGATTAAAACACCTTTTAGACGAAGGATACGAAATAGTTTGTTTTGCTAATTATCATAGTGGTTCTGATAATATTTGTAGAGATATTTGCATAGCAAGAAAAACAGAACACGACAATTATTATTGTTATGAAGTAGGTGCAAGAGGTATATGGTATGCAAAATCAAATACACATAATACAAAATACTTTTCATTTAATGAAGCAATGGAAAATGTAAATGTAGAATTTATTGATATATAATGTAGACATAATTTTTTTTCATCTCCCGTTAACCTTTATACATCAAAGAAAAATAAGGAATTTTGAAAAATGAGCCAATTCTGGGCTTTTTAAGGTTCGGATTCGACATTTTTTTGATTATAAAGTGTAATTTTTTGTTAAAAACTCGTCTTTTTAGGTCGATGTTGGGTCGTTTTTCGGTTGATGTAGGTGTTGATAATGCACACTTTTGTCAAACTACTTACATTTTTGTCAAACTCCCCTTCTTTTTTGCCAACTTGTCGTCCCTTTTGTCAAACGTTGGCTATTATTATACTATTCGCTACTTGGCATAGAAAATGAGCCAATTATATTATAAAATGTTATTTGTAATGTAATTTTTATAATATGTATCTTATAATACATTAAAAAGAAAATTAAATAAAAAACAAAAACCGTCCACAATAAAAGTATATAGTGTTTTTGTAATAAAAAAATAAAATGTTATTTGTAATGTAATAAGATTAAATTAAAATGTTTTTAGTTGCTGTTATAAGATACTTATAAGATACTAAAAATTAGTTTATAATGATACTTATAAGATACTAAAAAAGAAAATTAAAAAGATACTAAATAAAAACCAATAACCACCAACAATAAGATTATAATAAGAAAATATTGTATAACATAATAATTTTAATATAAGAAATGAAAAATAATAGTAATGTAAACAAAAACCATCCGAAGACGTGGGACGAAGCCACTCTACATAATAAGTGGATGGAGTATGCGGGAGACCGTGGAAATATACGGCTACGCAATAGTATAGTAGAATACTATGTAAATAGTAAATTTGTAAATACTACTATAAGAAGTTTTAATAAGAAGTTTAACTTATTAAAAACGACTAACACAAATGTATACACTGCAGATTATAGGAGTGCAGTATATGAATCACTTATAGACGCAGTGGAAAAATACGACCCGTCTTTTGAAGTGGCATTAGAAAAACACGGCTCTCTTTCTGTAAACAAATATGTTTCGGAAACCGAATATAAGGAGAAAGGTTACAAAAATACGAGCCACCGAGTATCTTTTGAGCAGTTCGCAAACCCTTTAATAAGGTTGGCTTGTTCTATTGCAGAACGGGAGGAAGATACTTTAACACCTTATTACCGATTGGCTTTAACTACATTGGAGAAAGCCAGGTTAGAGGCGGGATGGGATGCCACTGAGGAGGAAGTTATAAATTGTATAAAAATTCCGAAGGGGGTAACAAATAAGAACCCTGCGATGACTCCTGTTAGTTATTATAAAAGTGGACTAAAAGCAGAACTGGACGCAGTAAAGTTCTGTGCTAAAAACAGCGAAAATTACTTTACGGAGGATATCGGTGATGACGCTGATGCCGCTTATTTTGATGAGACAGACGATTATGGCGAATTTGCTGGTGATGATGATTTTGAAAATGTTTTAGAACAAAAAGAACAAACGCAAATGTTATATTCTTTTATGACAAAATTAAGTGAAGCCGAGCAATATATTTTAACATTTTATTATGGCTTCGGACTTTTAGACGATACTAAAACAAAAAAATTAACTGAAATTGCAACTGACCTGGGGAAGACGTTAGGTAGAGTTTCACAAATAAAAAGTAATATAGAAAAGCAATTATTAAAAAAGTTTAATAATGCAGGTGTATATAGCCACGCCTTCTAATAATTACAATTCTAATTATAAAAGTATTCTTATAAGGATACTTTTATTTTTCACCTTTTCTTATAAGATTGGAATTAAAAAAATGTATCGTATCCTTGCTGTTATAAGATACTTATAAGATACTTATAAGATACTAAAAATTAGTTTATAAGAGACTAAAAATGTATTAAAACCACATTAAAAAGATGTCTACTTGCTGTTATAAGATACTAAAAATTAGTTTATAAACTAATTTTAATATACTTTTAATAACAGCAAAATTAGTTTATAATGATACTAAAAAAGAAAACTAAACAAATTACATTAACCGCCAACAATAACATTATAATAAGGAATTAAGATTAAAAAATAATAAAAAAAACTAATAAGAATTTATAAGTATTGTATATTTCTATTATAACACCTCCTGCGAGGGAGGTGTTTTTTATTTAGATACAACTAACAAAATTACAAAAACTATTAAAAAATGTGTTTTTTAATGGCAGGGAGATATATGTTAATTTTGAAAAATGATTGTATTATTATAAAAAATATAACACACATAATTAAGCGAGGTTGCGATTCTTTATATGTTTTTAATACATTTTATATAAAAACATAAAAGAAGCCACTATAAGCAAATAAAGTGTGTTAAATTGGATTGTATATGTTTTAACATAATTTTAATGGAATTAAAAAGATTTTATAAAATGTTATAATAAGAAAATTAGAATGAATTAAAAGTATCTTAAACATCTTTAAGATTATGTTATTTTTAATTTGTGGTAGTAAAATTATTGTTTTGTCGTAGTAAAATATAAAAATTTGTAACGTGTGTGGAGATGAATAAAAAATTTCTCCCCTACAGGAATTTTTATAGTTTTACTCATCTTCACAAAACAAAATAAGTAAAATAAGGGAGATAGAGAAGATGAGTTAATTTTTGCAGTTCAGAAATTTTTGTAACGTGTTTTTTGTTATTTTTGTAACGTGCTAAATTGAAAAATTAAAGAAATTTGATTAACCATCAACAAGATGATTATAAAAAACAACTATTATTATAATGAAGTGATTAAAATGAAAACTAAACAAATTACAAAAGTCCACAACAATA
>Ga0099364_10001953_pt1 | contig 33264 bp, 21 predicted proteins | sample TergutTh196P3_FD_73070 | JGI IMG/M metagenome (GOLD analysis project Ga0099364, IMG submission 73070) | Microcerotermes parvus P3 segment gut microbial communities from Pointe-Noire, Republic of the Congo - Th196 P3 | ecosystem: Host-associated > Arthropoda: Insects > Digestive system > Gut ... | reverse complement strand
AGGTTGAAACATACTGAAATTAGTGCTGTAAATGCCAGCCGTAGGAAATTAAGATGGCTTGATCCTAAGAAGCTGGTAGAACAGTTTTTGCATGGAAATTATGAATTAGAGCGGATTAATTTCTACACAACGGATATAGATGCCCTTTATTTAGGTGATAAATCTCCTTCGAGACAACAGGAATATTACAAAGCCTTAATGACGGTCGAGAATATCAATATTGTCAAGGGACGGTTTTCAAAAAATCCAACATTGATGCCGGCATATCCGATAAACCGCATTACTAATCCGGATGGTTCGACAGGAATAGAGAAATTATGTGTGTTGAAAATAGAAGAAAAGCGTTCTGATGTAAACATAGCATCTCATCTCGTAAAAGATGCCTGCATGGACAAGTTCGACATGGCGGTTCTTTTATCTAATGATTCCGATTTGTTAGAGCCTTTGAAAATATTACACGAGATAAATAAAAAATTTCTTATACTATCGCCGTATGAAAAGTACTGCTATGATTTTACCACAAAACTCGATACTAGATGCATGAGAAAAATTCAAGAAAAGCATATACTGGCGGCTCAATTCCCTGGCGAAATAAGAGATGCTGCAAACACGCTTATAGCTAAACGTCCTATAAAATGGTCCTGACCGCTGCCCTAACACCACTTGGCTTTTACCTTGCTGCATTGCAATGTGAACTATCATAACAAACCAATAGGAGCATATTTATGAACCAGCAGTTATTTGACACAAATGGAGGGCAGCGCTATACTGAAAAAGAGCGTTGCTCCGTTTCTCTTTACGCTGGCCGGCTTGACAAAACCCGCCAAAAAGGTTAAAATCTCTATAAAATAATATATTAGCGTTGCCGTCCATGCAACACCAGAGGTTAGAATGATTTCTGTAGCAGCTAATAAAAGATCCCTTGTAGTTAAATTATCGGGTTTTACCCTCATCAGCGTAATAATTATTCTTACTCTTACATCTGTCGTGTTTGTTACTGCTTTCCGCGCGACATCTTACCAGGAAACCCGAAAATTCATTGCCGAAACTATAAGGCGCGGCCGGGACAATGCGGATGCCCAGCTTGGGGAGAAGGCAAGTCTCATGGTTTATACCGGCATGGGCGCGCTTTCCGTAATGGTTTCGCAGCCTGTTGACGAGGCATGGCTGACTGATTATTTCCATACGATGGCGGAAACCATGGAAGATGTGCAGTTGTTATTCGCCTCCGGTCTTGGCCACTGGAATTCGCCGGGCAATTTTATTGTATTTGGCGACGGATTTAGACCCGCTCTTACTTACGACAACACCGCACGGGGCTGGCATATAGATGCGATGGCAGCTAACGGCAGAATAATATATTCCGATCCTTACATTGATATTATTACAGGCGATCTTATAGTTTCCATTGCACAGCTTATGTTTGATGATAACAATAATCCTCTTGCGGTTATGGCAGCGGACCTTTCAATGGCCAGGCTGAATGCTATCGCAAATGAGGCATCGGTTTTGTCCGGTATGCAGAGTTTTTTCCTTCACAGATCCGGCAAATACATAACAAATCCCGATGTTGATATAATTATGGAGCGGGACTTTTTTACCGATTTTGGCAGAGAAGAACTTAGAGAAAGAATGCTTGGCCGTTCTTGGATTGAAAGCGGAAGAGGCGTTATTGTTTGTTCTGAACCTCTTGCCTCAACAGATTGGACACTGGTTTCAATTGTACCCACAGAATCTGCTTTTGCCGATGTGAACGCTGCGGTATTAAGGGCAATATTTATAGCAGGAGCTTCTCTTATTATCCTAATGCTGACACTTGCTTTTACAATATGGAAATTAATAAGACCCATTAAAACAATTTCAAGTGAATTTCATTACCTTTCCGAAGGAGATTTTACCCGGAAATTAGACATCAAATCAAAAGACGAAATTGGTATTCTGGCTCAGGATTTTAATTTGACTACAGAAAAAATCAGAAACCTTGTTGGATCAATAAAAAACAAAGTTAATGGGCTTACCAATACCAGTTTTGAACTTACTTCCAATATGGATAAAACTTCCGGTGCGGTAAATTACATTTCCACAAATTTTGAAAAGATGAAAAGTGTGGAAGAAAAACAGAAGGATGAAGCAAGCCAAGCGGAAAAATCGGTAGAAATTATTAAAGACAGCATCAGTAAATTGGGAAAACTGGTAGAAGAACAGACAGACAGCGTAAACACATCTTCATCCGCTATAGAAGAAATGACGGCAAATATTCAGTCAGTTACAAAAACATTGATAGAAAATAGCAAAAATGTTGCAGATCTTGCAGAAGCGTCAGAAAATGGTAAAACCGGACTCCAAAAAGTTGCACGGGAAATACAGGAAATTTTGCGCGACTCCGAGGGTCTTTTACAAATTAACTCGGTAATGAATAACATTGCAAGCCAGACAAACCTTCTTTCCATGAACGCCGCTATTGAGGCAGCCCACGCAGGAGAAGCGGGGAAAGGTTTTGCTGTGGTAGCCGGCGAAATTCGCAAGCTTGCAGAATCATCAGGAGAGCAATCCAAAACCACTGCAACAATGTTAAAAAAGATTAAATCATCCATAGACAGTATTTCCAAATCTTCCAACGATGTATTAACTCGTTTTGAAGTCATAGACTCAGGGGTTAAAACCGTTTCGGAACACGAACAGAATATTCGTAACGCAATGGAAGAACAAGCAGTAGGAGGAAAACAAATATTGGATTCTGTAAGCCGCCTTAAAGAGATAACTATATCTGTTAAAGACGGTTCTTTAGATGTTTCTGATTCCGGTGAAGAGCTAGTTAAAAAGACACACGAGTTTATCAGCATAAGCAAGCAGGTTGTGGACGGAATGAATGACATAGTAAGCGGCGCCATGAAAGAAATACAAGTTGCCATAAAACACATTGATGAAACTACGGCAGAAAATAACCAAAACTTTACAGATCTAAAAAAAGAAACAGACAAATTCAAGATTTCTGTAGGCGCTGAAATGAAACAAATACTTGTGGTGGATGATGATGCAACCCACCTTACCGCAACCACTGCCATGCTTCAAAAAAATTACGAAGTTGTCACTGTTAAATCCGGTAATGAGGCCCTTCATCTTTTCTTCCAAGGGCTTAAACCTCATCTAATTTTACTGGATTTAATTATGCCAGAAATGGATGGCTGGAATACCTATGAACGGATAAAAAATATAAGCAATATGAACCATGTGCCTATAGCATTCTTTACCTCATCGGACGATCCTCGGGACAAAGAACGAGCAAAAAGCATGGGCGCTGTTGACTTTATTATTAAACCAACCAAAAAGAGCGAGCTTCTGGAAAGGATAGGAAAGATAATTAGGTCTTAGCCCCCTTTGCAAAAAGGCTTAATTATCGTATAATATCTTAATATGACAATAGATCTTCAAAAAGCGCTTGAACAAGCAAATGCCGCAAATAAGATAGCAGAGTATGAAAAAACAAAATACAAGCTTGTTATAGAATCCATGAATATAGCTCTTTGGAGCATGGATGTTGTGGAAGATAACCAAGTATGGACATGGTCGCAGGAGTTTAGGAATATTCTTGGGTTTAATGATGAGAATGATTTTCCAAACACAATTGATGCCTTTCTTGCCCGCCTCCATCCAGAAGATTCTGAGAGGTCCATTGCCGCTTTTGAAGGACACTTAAACGACAGAACGGGAAAGACCCCCTATAATATTGAATACCGCTTGCGGCATAAAAACGGTGAATACCTATATTTTGACGGATTCGGAACAACTCTCAGAGACAGCGAAGGTTTTCCTATCCGGATATCCGGAGCTGTAAGAAATATAACAGAAATAAAGCAAGCAACGGAAGCGCTTAGAAAACGGGATACACTTTTGGATGCTGTAAATCGTGCCGCAAGCATTTTGCTTACAGTAAAAGATGGAGAAAACTTCCGGTCATCGCTTTTGGAAGGCATGGAAATTATTGGCCACAGCGTAGATGTAGACTGTGTTGAAATTTGGAAGAATGAAATAAAAAACGGAGAAATGTACGCTGTTATTCAAAATTATTGGTTTAATGATAAAACCATGAGTTCCGAGCATACTGATGCTTTGCAAAATTTTTCTTATAGCTCCACGCCTAATTGGGAAAAAAGATTATCAGAGGGTGAATGTATAAAAGGCCCTATTCATGAACAAACGCCAGAAGATCAGGAATTTTTACAGCCATTTGGACTTAAATCTTTGTTAGCAATACCGATATTCATAGAAAACAATCTTTGGGGTTTATGCTGTATTGATGATTACACAAAATACCGTAACTTTTCAGATGATGAAGTTAACATTCTGCGCTCCTGCGGTTTATTTTTTGTCAACGCTTTGCTTCGCAATGAAATGGTTCAAAAAATCCGTGAAACTTCTTCTGAACTTTCATTCCAAAAAAATACTCTACAGACAATTATTAACTCCATTCCTGATATTGTTTTTAGCAAAGATTTAAATTATAGATATTCAATGATCAATACCGCCTGTTTACATTTTTTGGGTACAAATATAAGTATAGAAAATGTTATTGGTAAAAATGACCATGAGCTGGGCTTTCCGGATGAAGTGTCAGAAAAGATGATTTGGGCGGATAAAAAAATTATTGACGGAGAAAAAAAGATTGTTTATGACGATTGGATTCCTTCTCTTGGCGACGAAGTACGATTTCTGGAAACAACCAAAGCCCCACTTAAACAAGACGGAAATATAGTTGGCATTGTAGGCATATCCCGTGATATAACTGAAAAAATGCAGATGGAAAAAACTCTTTCAGCGGCACTGGAACAAGCCAACGCCGCAAGCAAAGCAAAAAGTAATTTCCTTTCCACTATGAGCCATGAAATGCGTACTCCCATGAATGCAATAATTGGTATGACAACCATAGGAAAAAAATCAAACAATATAGATGAAAAAAATCATGCTCTAAGTAAGATAGAAGGCGCGTCAAATCATCTGCTTGGCGTAATAAACGATGTACTGGACATTGCAAAAATAGAAGCAAACAAACTGGAGCTTGCGTCTATTGAGTTTAATTTTGAAAAAGTTATACAAAGGGTAATATCGGTTGTCAATTTCCGCGTAGATGAAAAACAGCAGAAACTTTCCACGAACATAGACAGGAATATACCGGACTTCCTTGTGGGAGACGATCAACGCCTAGCGCAGGTAATAACAAATTTGTTGGCCAATGCCATAAAATTTACGCCTAAAGACGGAGATATTAAGCTTAACGCTTTTTTAGTTTGTGAAAATGACGATGAATGTGAGCTGCGCATAGAGGTACTGGACTCAGGAAGAGGCATAGCTCCAGAACAGCAAAAAAAGTTGTTTGGGATGTTTGAGCAGGCTGAATCAGGAATTAACCGAGAATTCGGCGGTACAGGACTGGGGCTTGCTATTTCCAAAAACATTATAGAGCTTATGAACGGGAAGATTTGGGTTGAATCAGAACTTGGCAGAGGTGCGCGTTTTATTTTTACAATTAAAACAAAGCGCGGTACAAAAAATCTCCGTTCATTGCTTTCTGAAAATGTAAACTGGAGCAATGTAAGAATCCTTGTCGTAGATGATATTACAGATGTACACAATCAGTTCCAGGATATATTTGATAATCTGGATATAAAATGCGATACAGCATTTGACGGCAATGAAGCCTGCCGCATAATAGAAGAACGCGGCGAATATGATATTTATTTTATAGATTGGCGTATGCCGGGCATGGACGGAATTGAACTTACAAAAAGAATAAAAGCCCGTATTAACGGCAGAAAATCCGTTGTTATCATGATAACTGCAATGGACTGGGAGCAAATTAAAGATGACGCAGCCAATGCAGGTGTGGACAAGTATTTATTAAAACCGCTTTCACCTTCTATGGTCATTGACTGTATAAATGAATGTCTGGGAACTTATATTATTAATGATGAAAAAGAGTATTCAAAAGGAGAGTTTAAAGGCAAGAAAATGCTACTTGCCGAAGACATAGAAATTAACAGAGAAATAGTATTGGCTCTTTTGGAAGATACCGGAATTGATATTGACTGTGCTGAAAATGGGAAAAAAGCCCTTGAAGCAATAAAGAAATCTCCTGATAAATATGACATTGTGTTCATGGATGTACAAATGCCAAAAATGGACGGTCTTGAAGCCACAAGGCGTATTCGGGCACTGCCTGCTTTAGAGAACTCCAATCTGCCAATTATAGCAATGACAGCTAATGTCTTTAAGGATGATATTGACAAGTGTCTTGCGGCAGGAATGAATGCCCATCTTGGCAAACCGCTTGATATTGACAAAATATTGGGAATAATGCGGGAATATATTAAACCCGCCGCTTCTAAGTGATCACAAGCTCCATATGTATAATCTTTCCCAAACATGCTACAAGCAATCACACAGAATTAATCAGTGTAAATCAGTGCTTAATCTGTGTAATCAGTGTCAGTCGTGACCCCGTAATAGTAATAGCTCTATTAACCTGCTCTCATCATCCAAGGCACACAAAGATCGTAGTCTGGATAGGCTTTGTAAAAAAGAATAAGTTGACCTAATATGAGAGTTTCTGCTTGTAATATACAGCGATGAAGCATCCGTCAGCTCGGAAACGGAGCTTAGCGATAATCGATATCTTTCCATCACAAATTCATAGTGTCTTTCCGTATATTCAAGAGAACGGCGGGAAGAAAGGACAGAGCCCGCCTGGGCAAAAATATTCAGTAACGCGCTTTGCAAATCGTTTTCCAAAGAACTATGTGCGTTTATATAGTCAAGAGCCGCAGAATCGCGGGCAATGGCGCTTTTTTCCAGCCTATTGTTTAACACCCAAAAATCCAGGGGAATAGAGCCCCTTATTGTAACACCGCCGGAAGATGTTGAGCTAAAACCTCCTGCAGCACTATAACCAAAACCTGTAGAAAAAATAGTAGCGCTAATTGTGGGGGCATAATCCCGTCTTGCAATAGACAGATTCCGCTCTGCCCTTTCCGAATTTAAGACAGCCTTTGCCAAAGACGGATTAGATTCCGCTAAGATTTTCCAGAACTCGTCATAAAGAAAACCCGCTTCTTCATCAGTTATTACAGAAAGCCGTGTAAGAGACTGCTCGTAAGACGACATGTCAATTTGTTCAAGAGTAATCGCACCTGTAATACCGGTTAAAGAACGGAGTCTTGCCTCGTTAAGTGTAAGGTTCCGCCGCGCCTGATTGTAGGAATTTTCCCGCGCTTCTTTGTCCGCCATTGCTTTTAGATAATCCCCCGCATTAATCATACCTGTTGACTGCCGCACCTCCGCTATTGAAAAACTAAGCTGCGCTGCCTGTAAAGAAGAGCTTTCCGCTTCCAAAGTTGCCGCCGCTTCTAAAACCGCATAATAGGCATTGTCAACAGAATCCAGAACATTAAAATATTCCGCAAGGGCATCTTTTCTGGTACTTTCAGTTGATATATTTGCAATGGCTTTTTGTACAAAACTTTTCCCACCCTGAAAAAGAATCTGCGTAATAGATAAATTTACCCCGGAAGTAAATGTATCCGCAGGATTTACAAATTCCCAATTACGGAAATAATTTACAGAAGCCGAATAACTTGCATCAATCTGCGGCAGCATAGTGTACAACTGGCTTCTTTCATCCAAAACACTAGACCTAATAGCAAGCTCATACCTAGCAAGCGACCTTGAATTAGCCAACGCTAGTAACCTAGCCTGCTCAAGATCAAGCGTCTGCGCCGATATACTTGTACCTACAAAAATAAAACAAAATAAAATCAATAATTTTTTCATACTTCTTCCTTCTTTTAAATAAAATTTATGAATCGCAAAGTAAGCAAAGTGAAGACGCTACTTGCAGCGTAGCTTCCAGCAAAGACCGCAAAGTTAAATTTAAAATTTAATTTCCTACTTTGCGTACTTTGCGCTACAAAATTACCCCTTATTCATACCGCAATGCGTCTATTGGATATAGGCGGGCGGCTTTTAAAGCGGGGTAATAGCCAAACACAATGCCTACCAACGCGGCAAAAATTGTAGAAGCGGCAACAATAAGCGGATTTATAGCAGTGGGGATGCCCATTGTTGCCATAAACCTGCATACGGCAAAAGCTAAGCCTATTCCTAAAAGACCTCCCATTAAGCTTAAAATAATGCTTTCTGTTAAAAATTGAAAAAGTATATCTCTCTTTCTGCCGCCCACTGCCATTCTTATACCAATTTCCCTTGTGCGCTCTGTTACGGAAACAAGCATTATGTTCATAATGCCAATGCCGCCTACTAAAAGGGACACCCCCGCAATTGCAGCTAACAGAGTTGTCAATGTCCTAGAGGTTGCGGAAGCCATATCGATTATATCCGCCTGATTCATAATATCAAAATCTGAGACTGCACCTTCTCTAATTCCTCGGGATTCCCGTAAAATAAGTTCCGTTTCTTTTTGTGCGGCTTCCATATATTCTTTGCTTATCACACTCATTAAAATATTGTTAATATTCCGCGTATTGCTAAGCCTTGTAAGAGCTGTATCCAAAGGAACAAGAACAACATCGTCTTGATCCTGCCCGCCAAAATTTGCGCCTTTTGTTTCCAGTAAACCAATTACATTAAAATAAACCGTTCCAATTCTTATCTGCTGTCCAAGAGCGGCATCGGCATCACCAAATAAATTCTTTGCAGCAGTACGGCCTAAAACCGCTGCTGTTCTGCGGTAGAGCAAATCCTCATCTTCAAAAAAATAACCCTCATTAACAAAATGGTTTCTTGCAATGGGATAATCCGGCTCTACCCCTACAATTGATATTTGTGCATTTCCTTCACTGCCGACAACATTGGAATTAGATTGATAAATCCCGGAAATTGCCGCCGCAAAAGAAGATTCATCCCGCAATTTTTGCACATCATTCTTTGAAAAAGCGCTTGAACGCATCATCACCTGCTGCCCTGCCCTAGATGTCTGCCGGCGTGGATATATTTGCAATAGATTTGTCCCCATAGAAGTAATGCGGGTTTCTATTTCTCTTTGGGAACCCTCACCAAGAGCAACCATAATAATTACAGACCCCACTCCAATAATCACCCCAAGCGATGTCAAAAGACTCCTCATCCGGTTACGGAGAATAGATCTTACACATGTTTGCAAAAGTTGTAATATATTCATATTAAATTCCTAACCACAGAGTACACAGAGGAAGAAGAATAAGGTAAAGATTTCAAGCAACTGCTCTGTGTCCTCTGTGCACTCTGTGGTTTTTTAATCTTCATTTCTTTTTCCTTTCTTTCAAGTCTTCCATTGCGTCTCTTCTATTTGCTACTAATTTGTCACTGACAATTTCACCGTCTCTAAGCGTTATAATCCGCTTTGTATAAACTGCCAGTTCAGGTTCATGTGTTACCATAATAATTGTTTTTCCCTTATTGTTAAGTTCCTGAAAAAGTCCCATTATTTCTAAAGTCATTTCTGTATCTAAATTACCTGTCGGCTCATCCGCAAGAATAAACGCAGGATCATTCACCATTGCACGCGCTATAGCTACCCTCTGCTGTTGACCGCCGGATAACTGAGAAGGAAAGTGATCCATTCTTTCCGCAAGCCCCACTTCTTGAAGAACTTGAATAGCCCGCTCTTTACGGTCAGATGAGGATTGTTTTTTTTCATTTTTATAAGGACGGCGGTAAAAAAGCGGGAGCTCTACATTTTCCAAGGCGGTAGTGCGGGAAAGTAAATTAAAAGACTGAAATACAAAACCAATTTTACGGTTGCGAATATACGCAAAAGTATCAGAACTAGAAGTAGAAGTTTCAATATCATCTAATGTATAAGTACCGCCAGAAGGTTTGTCCAAACAACCCAATATATTCATCAAGGTAGATTTCCCCGAACCCGAAGGCCCCATAACAGAAACAAACTCCCCCTTCCCCGCAGAAAAATCAACCCCCCGCAACGCCCGCACAATTACAGCATCATCCGCATCCTTTTTGGATGAAGACATCCTGTATTCGCGTTTAATATTTGTCATCTTAATAACATTTTCCATCTTTTTCCTTTTACGGGCAGAATATTTTCTGCCCCTACCCCTCTTCTGCCCCTATCTATCTACTTACCTGCTCCCTTAAAATTATCTCCATTCCCTCAAATTCATCATCCAAAAAAACCTGCGTATTCGTGCCATTGCTTACTCCGGCTCTTACTTGCATTACATCTAATTTGCCTTCATCGTTTATGAACCATAGGTTGCGCATAACAATTACCGGAGTACTGTTCCGTTGACCGCCTTGAGCTTGCTGACGGTTTCCGCCTGCTTGACGGCCGCCCATCATTCTTTGGTTAGGGACAGGTCCCAACATGATATTTGTAATTCCTGAATTGGAATTTTGATTTTGATTTCCGGAGGCTTGCGCTGCCGCCCTTGCTTCTACAGCTCTTTCTCTTTGTTCTTCATTCATATTTGCAAGACTTGCATTAAAAACCATTTCTTCAATTTGTTGAGCGGTTAACACCGTAGGCTGATACCGCAAAGCGGCATTTGGAACCATTAAAACATTGTCCGCCCGCTCTACAATAAAATCTACCGCGCAAGTCATACCGGGTAAAAGAGAGCCGTCTTGATTTTCCACATTGATAATAACCGTATAGGAGACAACATTGTTTTGCATAACGGGAACCATTCGTAAGTTGTCTACAACTCCTGTAAACCGTCTGCCCGGTAAACTTTCCAAGGTAAACCGTACCTGCTGTCCCCTGTGTATCGATGTAACATCAAGCTCCCCTACTCCGGCTTCTATTTGCATCTCTCTAAGATTTTCCGCTATTGTAAAAATACTGGAAGAATTATTGCTGGAAGAATCCACCACCGTGTCCCCTACATTTATATTTCTGTCCAGCACAATGCCGTCTATAGGAGAAGTAATATATGCATACTGGTTAATTTCAGTATCGATCCTTTTTAAGTTTGCCTCTGCAACAGATAAATCCGCCGCATGATTATTCAAAGTTGTCCTGCTTGTTCTAAGTTCAAATTCAGAAATAAGGTCTCTTTCTGCAAGCAATTCCTGGGTACGGAAATTTGTCAGTTGAAGCTCATAATTTGCACGGGCTTTTTGAACATTGGCAAGCTGTTGATCCCGCTGAAGCCTTAGCATATCCGTATTTAAACGGGCTAAAACATCACCGGCGCGGACAGTATCGTTATAATCAACATGGACAACTTCTACCTTGCCGCTCATTCTGGGCAAAACTTTAACAGCGGAAACAGGGTTAATTGTCCCGCTTGAAGAGACCGTTCTTTCCAGATTTCCACGGGAAATTTGGGTAAATTCATGGGAAGCCGCCCCATTTTTCTTTCCGGAGCATGAACAAACAAACAAGGCTGCCAAAATAGCCGTTAAAAAAGTCAAGGATTTTCTTTTCATTTAAGTTAAGTACCTCTTTACTATAATAACAATTATAGAATAATATTGTAACGAGGTAATTAATATGAAAATTAAACTATTAACATCGATTATTTTGGCATTATTATGCACAAATGTTCTTTGGGCACAGCCCAAATCACCCGCTGGTGCGGATGCTGTTCCGGAGCTGTACTCGGCTGCATTGGCAGGTTCAGGCGCTTTTACAACTTCTACAGGCGGCGCCCCTGTAAGTTCCATAAACCCCGCTCAAGGGGGCGATGCTACACGAATGATCTTTGATGCGGGCTATTTATTAATCCCCGCCGTATCAAATACCACTGTGTATATGAATGCTCTTTATTTGGGAGGACTCTTCCCCACAAAATATGGGGTATTTGGCGGCTCTCTTAAGTTTATTGGAGGGTTTGACAATCAAATAAAATCTTCTATGGATGACCCCTCTGAAGTCTTTATACAAAACTTCGACATCGATCCAACTTTTGGCGGCAATCTTTTTGCATCCAAGGAAGTGTATCCCGGAATGTCAGTAGGGCTTGGCTTTAATTTTGGTTTTGGCTCCGACAACAAAAATACCATTTCTGCAGACTTAGGCTTCCGCTATAATTTGGGGGACTTAGGTATCTTAAGAAACTTTACATTGGGTATTGTACTTGGCGAGCTTGGTCTTAGCTACCACCCAACATGGCTTACCCCGGCGGTAGGCGTTTCATTTGATTTATTCCGTATAGAAGGCAAAGACAATAAGGCCGATCCTTTAGCGCTTAATATTAAGACCGATATTTCCTTCCCATCGCTTTTTTATCCTGTTGACCCATATATAAATACGATTTTCAAATTAGGTATCGATTTACAAATTGCAGAAATTATTAATGTTACAGTATCATGGCCGGGAGGCTCAGGTGTCAACATAAGAGAATTGTCAAATGATGTACCCTTTAATCCAATACCGGCAATTGGGTTAACAGTAAACATATTACTTCCGTCAAGCGGTGAGCGAATTGACAGCAGACGGCTTCCTTCAGACGGTGACATTAAAGCCAGCGTTGCATTTAAGCCTCTGTATAAAGACATTACCGCGCTTGGCGGCGGTATCAGTTGGCATGTCGGCCGCGCAGACACCCAGCCGCCCTTAATTAGACCGGATTATCCTGAAACTTTATGGTTCTCTCCAAATAATGACGGAATTTCTGACGCTCTTGAATTCCCAATCTCAATTACAGACCAAAGTTTTATAACAAACTGGACAATGGAAATTAAAGATGAAAGAGACAATACAGTTCGTATTATAGAAAACAAAGAACAAAGATTTGAAAGCTTTAATATAAAAGATTTCTTCCAGCGTATTGTCAAGGTAAAGAATCAAATTGAAATTCCCTCTTCCATGAGGTGGGATGGACTTAGAAGTGACGGTACCCTTGCTCCTGACGGGTTATACACATTTACAATTACAGCTGCGGATGAACATGGAAACAGTGCCACAACTCAAGTATTTGAAACCAGAATAAAAAACACGCCTCCTACTATTGCCATAAATGCAATGACTGACGCGCAAAAAATATTTGATCCAAGAGGTACCGGCGGAAATAGAACTGTTACCTTTAACCATCGCGGCTCCAATGAAGATGCCTGGGTTTCAGAAATTTTTAACGCTTCCGGTCAAAAAGTACATACATTTGAACCGCAAAGCGGCGCTCCGGGGACTGTAGTTTGGGACGGAAGAACCGATTCAGGCCAGACTGCCCCTGACGGTGTTTACAGTTACCGAATAAGCACTACAGACAAAGCGGGAAATTCTGCAAGTGCGGATGTTTCCAATATTATTCTTGACTCACGTGTAGCGGGAGCTTTCCTTACAAGCTCGGTTAACGCAATTGCACCAAGACCCGAACAAACCACAAACATGGTTGATTTTAATATCAGACTTTTATTAACTGACGGCATAGAAAACTGGAAGCTTGAATTAAAGGACGATAACGGCACTGTTCACCGCTCATTTACAGGTACTAATCAGATACCCGCAACACAGGGTTGGAACGGTCTTACGGAACAGGGAGAAATTCGTGAAGGTACATATACTCCTGAACTTACAGTTAATTATATCAGGGGCGATGTTGTAACAGCTTCCGCCACAAATGTTATTGTCGATGTTTCAGGCCCTGCTCTTTCATTTGCTACCACTCCCGAATTCTTCAGCCCGGATAATGACGGTGATGATGATGAACTCTTTATCAGGCTTTCAGCTCAGGATGCTCTTCCAATAGAAACTTGGCGTTTGGAAATCCGCGAACCGGAACCGCCATATAATGTGTTCCGCGTCTTTGAAGGCCGAGGAAGCCCTGCAAGTCAGATTATCTGGGACGGCAGAAGCAACAGGGGCGAACTTGTCCAGTCTGCTATGGATTATCCATATACTTTCTCAGCTAGTGATACTTTGGGTAATTCCAGCTCCATAGAAGGCAGGATTGGCGTTGATGTACTTGTTATCCGTGATGGAGACAGGCTGAAAATGCAAGTGCCGTCAATTGTATTCAGACCAAACTTTGCAGACTTTAACGATCTTCCAAGCGAAACAGTGGATAACAATACCCGTATTTTACGCCGTATTGCCCAAATCCTTAACAAATTCCGCGATTACCGGGTACAGGTAGAAGGTCACGCCAATCCTACCCAGCCTGTAGGTCCCGCAAGAGACCGCGAGCAGGTAGAACTCCAAAGGCTTAGTGAAGCCAGAGCAAGGGCTGTTGTTGACCAGTTGGTACGGTATGGGGTTGCAAGAAGCAGATTGTCAGCAATTGGAGCCGGCGGCTCAAGCCCGGTTGTTACCTTTGAAGACCGTGACAACTGGTGGAAAAATAGAAGGGTTGAGTTTATATTGATCAAATAGCTATGTAAACGCCATTAAAACGGCGTTTACATGCACGATAAGCGGCATTAAGGGCTTACTGCCCGCGCCGCCTATCTCAGCTGTTTACGACATTCTGCCTTCGGCAGATCGTCGTAAACAGCCATAGTCAATAGATTGTGTTAGCTGTCGCTTTTGCTGTTTTTTTTGGCTTTTTTTAATTCGCGCTTTTCTTTTAGAGTCTTTTGGGGTGCTTTTTTTGACTCTTTTTTATGCATTATTTTTTCGGCCATATTTACCTCCCTTTTGCCTCTAGCCGGGCTTTACATAATTTTTAAAATAATATATTATTTTGAATATGTCTATACTTTTTTTGCAAAAATGGGAGGAAAAATGACAGTAGCAGAAGCAGTAGCTTTACTGGATGGACAGTTTTTTATCGGAGAGGAAAATTCAAGCTTGGTTGTAGAAGCTGCTTGCGGAGCAGATCTAATGAGCGATGTAATGGCCTTTGTAAAGGACAAGGTATTGCTTTTAACCGGCCTTGTAAACCCTCAGGTAATCAGAACAGCAGAGCTTTTGGATATTCATGCTGTTATATTTGTCCGGGGGAAAATCCCGGGAAGAGATATGATAGAAATGGCTAAGGAATCTGACATTATTCTGGCAGGATCCAAGCTGCCCATGTTTATCTCTTGCGGTAAGCTTTATGAAGCCGGGCTTCGTACCGGCGGCACCCGTGTTATTTAAAGGCAATATGAAAGACAATACTGATTTTAAGAAAATTATACAGCTTGATTCTGAGCTTAATCAGATTCAGGACTTTGACATATTGCTGGAAAGGATTCTATTTGAAGCAAGAAAGGTGGTCTGTGCCGATGCAGGATCTATATATATCACAATACCTACAGAAGAGGGCGAGGAAGGAAAAGAAAAACTTGCCATAAAATATTCCCAGAACGATACTTTCCAACAACGTCTTCCGCCCGGTCAAAAATTGATGTATTCCATTTTTACCATTCCAATAAATGAAAAATCAATTTCAGGCTATTGTGCCTTAAAAAGAACATTGATCAATGTTCCGGATATGTACAATATTCCGTCTGAATCACCCTACTCTTTTAATTCGTCTTTTGACAAACTTACAGGTTATAAAACAATTTCCAGCTTGACAATTCCTTTGATAGCAACTGACCAAAAAGTAATGGGCGTTATCCAAGTTATGAACTCAAAGGATAAAGCAGGAAATGTAGTCCCTTTTAATTCAGATGATGAAATTCTTCTTACACACTTTGCTACAAACACTAGCATGGTTCTTCAAAGGGCATATATCACCCGTGCAATGATTTTAAGAATGATTAAAATGTCTGAACTAAGAGACCCAAAAGAAACAGGCACTCATGTAAACCGTGTTGCAGGTTATTCTGTAGATATTTACGACCGTTGGGCTCTTCGTCATAATGTACCTCAGAATGAAAAAGAAAAATTTAGAGACACTTTAAAAGTAAGTACTATGCTTCATGATGTAGGGAAAGTTGCAATTTCTGATGCAATCTTAAAAAAGCCTGCTCGTTTTACTCCGGAAGAATATAAAGTAATGCAGAATCACACTGTTTATGGCGCAAGTCTATTTAACGACCCTAGCTCTCCTATTGATCATTTATCCAAAGATATTGCTCTTACACATCATGAAAACTGGGATGGCACGGGGTATCCTGGCTGGATAAACCCCAATACCGGTGAAATTGAAAAAGCTGATGATCAGGGAAATCCTATTGGCAAAAAGGGTGAAGAAATCCCCTTGGCAGGCAGAATTGTTGCCCTTGCCGATGTTTATGATGCTCTTTGTTCCAAGCGTGTTTACAAAGATCCTTGGACAGAAGATGATGTCTTAAATGAACTTAAAAAACTTTCCGGTACAAAATTTGATCCTGAATTAATAGAAATTTTCTTTGAAATTCTACCTAACATAAAACAAACAAGAGAACAGTACCCTGAAGAAATTGCATAGTAACAGGGTTCTATGCCACTTGCCATTTTTTTACAATCCATAGTATTATGAATTTGCTAATTTCTCACATGGTTACCACGCCATAGCCGCATAACCCACAAAAGACCCCGGCACTCTGCTAGGCTCCGCATCTGCGCTGGTTGCGTATTCCAAAAGCCGCGCTCCGTTGCAGCCCTCTTCTGAGGCAAAGCCCATAGCGCCTAGTACGGCACCTGCGGAACATGATGAAGAATCCTGCTCCGCACATCGCAGGACTTCTTCCGGGCTGCCAGTTTCTACCGCTTTTATAAATGCGGCATCATTCACTTCTCTAACCCAACGCAGGGCGCGTTCTCCTGAACCGTGCGGGGAAAAACCGTAGTTACTGCCATAGTGGGTTAAATCTGTAGAACCAACAACCGCTATTTTTCTACCCATTTTCTGAGCGGTTTTAGAAAGCAATTTACCCGCTTCATAAGCATCGATACAAGCTGGAAGCCGCAGCCATAACATGCTGGCTTCAGGGAAGAAAAAATGCACCATGGGTAAAAGCACTTCCACTGTGTTGTCCTTATAACGGTCTTCCGCACAGCCGCACGGAAGAGTATCGATCTTGATCATTAATTGTTCACGGAGTTCTTTGTCTATGTGTAACAACCCAAAAGGAGTCCTTACCACATCTTCCATGGCAAAAAGCGCGGGATAGCTTCCCGGTAAATGACCACCAATTACCGCGATGGTCTCTGTGTCCTTTTTTAGGCTAGCCAAGCTTAGAGCCATAAGCCTACCACAGTAGTACCAGCCGGCATGGGGCGCAATAACCGCCAAACTCCCCTCTTCCGGGCAGGCAAAACCCTCTAAATAGCCGGAAATTTCCCGGGATATTTCATCGGGATTGCGGGGAAACCAGCCTTGGGGTAAAGAATATTCTCTTATTTGCATACCATTAACGCCGATAATTATAACAGAGATATTATGAAAAATAAACAACAAAACAACGGGAGCGGATTCAGCTCCTTTATTGCTGCATTATGTATTGTAATTTACCTTTTTGCTCTTGTTCAGGCAGCAGTACGGCTTTATTTAAGCATAGAAGATTACCGTGTAATAGCCGGCAATGAATTTACAAATGTCAGAAATACAGCGGTGTCTGCCGGTTCACAGGGTTTTATGGATGACAGGTTCATTCAAACTATGAACAATGCCCTGCTTTCAAGCAAAGCTATTGAAGCCTTAATAATTTCAGGCCCTAATGAAGAATATGCTTTTGAAAAACAAAAAGGCCGTGCAATTTTATGGGTAAATAATTCACCCAGATTTATTAATAGATTAAGTTTTTCAAATGTTACATATTATGATCCATTGCCAATTAACAATATAAGAAATGCAAATATTAAAGCCGTGGCAAATGCCTTTAATTATGATGATATTTCCAGAATTTTAAGGGAAACTCTCCTTTTAATCCTTGTTGGTTTTGCAATTTCTTTTTTCACCATGCTTTTACAAATACTTATTGGCGGAAAAACACAGGAAAAAAACTTTGCACCTATTCAAACTCCGACCAATACTTCTTCTCCACCCCAGACCAATGCACCGCAACAAACAATAGATTATGTACCAATACAAGAAGATATGACTTCTCCTATAGACTTGGAACCTTTGGAACCTAAGGGGTTATATTCATCACGCAGCAATATTGGCTGGGAAGAATATACAAAAGAACGGCTGGATGCGGAAATTCACCGCTGCGCATCTACAGAAAAAGATTTAACTTTTATTGTGATAGAGCTGGCAACTGAAATAAACGATACTGCATTTAAAGCAATGACGGAAGATGCTTCTACAATTTTATCTTCTAAGGATATGCTTTTTGAATACGGCAGCCGGGGAATTTACGCGATTCTTCCGGGAACAGATTTGGGTTCAGGAATTGCAAAATCTGAAAAGTTCCATCAAAAAGTTATACAAAATAATCCCGAATGTGATCCCAATATTGGTCTTACTTCCCGTTCAGGAAGGCTTATTAACGCAGACAGGCTTATGTTTGAAAGCAAAGAAGCTCTATTAAGGGCAAAAAAAGATCATACTACTTCTATTATTGCATTCAAAAGCGATCCTGAAAAATACCGGGCGTTTATTGCGAATCAGAATTAATTAGCTAACCCTTTAACATTAATATCCTGTAGAAACAAGGGCAGAGGCGGATACAGAGGAAAACCATTCCTGTCTCCGGGTTTGGGTAGTAGACGAATGTCCGCGGTTAAATAATTTCCATACCAACGGCGAACAAAGTGAGCCTATATACTCCGACAGAAAAGCGTTACTCGATTTTTACCTGACTACTTTTAGTAGCCAGGCGGAACGCGCCCGGTTTTTTAATGGCGAAATCCATCGTCGTTAGGCTAGGGGCGCAGGACACGGAAACCGAGGAAGTCCAACCGGTAGTCCGAGTAGTAGCCACGCCGGTCCGCGGACTGCAACCCTCCCGCCGCGGTATAGCTCCAGCCCCCACCACGTAATACTCGGGAAGACCCCGAAGACGCACCTAGAGGGTCGGTCTTCACCGTATTCGTATAACTATCATACCAGTCCCAGCACCATTCCCATACATTTCCGTGCATGTCATACAAACCCCATGCATTGGGAGCATAACTTCCAACTACACTTGTCTCGCCAACATTGCCATTATAGTTCGCCTGGCTGCTCGTTATATTATTTCCCGTGTTATATGCTGTAGTTGTTCCGGCACGGCAGGCATACTCCCACTGCGCTTCTGTCGGTAATCTATAACCGGTGGAACCGGATACGATTGTGACTGCGTTCCATGTCGTATTCCAACCCGTTGGTATAGCCCCCCATGTATCAGGATTGGTACTGCCATTTATTCTGTACGCGGGAGTCAGTCCCTCCATAATACTCAACCGGTTGCAGAATACTATTGCGTCATACCAGCTTACATAATACATTGGATGATTATCTCCAACTCCATACAAACCCCAGTCAGATACATCTTGATCTTCAACGGTTGTACCCATCACGATTTCCCACTGCTTTTGCGTTACCTGATACTTACCCATGTAAAAGCCACTGGTCAATGTTACCTGATGCGCAGGACTTGCACCCAAAGCAGAACTGTCATTACTGCCCATTGTAAAGGTTCCAGATGGTATCCATACCATTTCTGGAGTTGCACTGCCAGCCAGAAACACGGGTACGATTTTTTGTCCAGATTCAATACCGCTTCTAGTAATGGCAATCGTCGCGTTACCACTTGAGTTCACGGTAAAACCAGAAATGGTTCTGGAGGTTCCGTTGCCTGACAGTGTAGCGCTTCCCTTAGTAATGTTGCCGCCAAAGGCGATGTCAGTAATCGTTAAACCTGCAGGATCGGCACTGAAGCTTAGGGTGATTTGTGTGGTTGTTGTACTTGTGTTGCCATTGGCCGTGGCTGTGTAGGTGGTGGGGATGCTACCTGAATAGGGGCGCAGGACACGAAAACCGATGCTGTTGATCCGGTAGCTCGGATAGATGCTGCCCCGGTACGCAGACTGCAAGTCCCCGACGTGGGCGTAACAACTCCCGCCGCGAAGCACGCGGGCAGACCCCGAAGACGCGCCTACAGGATCGGTCTTCGATGTATCCGTATAATCGCTATACCAATCCCAGCACCATTCCAATACGTTTCCGTGCATGTCGTATAAACCCCATGCATTGGGAGCATAAATCCCAACTGCTGTTGTACTGCCAACATTATTATTAAAGTTTGCCTGGCTACTCGTTATATTATCTCCCGTGTTATATGCTGTAGTTGTTCCTGCACGACAAGCATATTCCCATTGCGCTTCTGTCGGTAATCTATAGCCTGTGGAACCTGTTACTATTTGTACAGTATTCCATGGCGAACTTGCATTCCAACTTGTCGGTATTGCTCCATGTGTTGATATCCATACTGAGGGATTCGTTTCACCGTTAATACTGTACGCAGGTTCTAAATCTTCCTTCATACTAAGGAAATTACAGAACACCATAGCCTCATACCAACTTACCGTTTCAACGGGTCGATTTTCACCTGTAAAATTACTGGGAGTATGGCGCAAAGTCAATGAATAAACAGTGTTAGCCCAATCAATCACATCCTTCCACTGTTTCTGCGTTACCTGATACTTGCCCATGTAGAAACCATTGTTCAATGTTACCTGATGCGCAGGGTCTGCATTAAAAGCGTTATTACCGCCCATTGTAAAGGTTCCGGCTGGTATCAATACCATTTCATGAAGAGAACCGCTGCCAGGCAGAAACACCAGTATGTTCTTTTGCCCAGACTCAATGCCACTCCTAGAAATAGCAATAGTAGCGTTACCGCTTGAGTTCACGGTAAAGCCTGAAATGGTTCTTGAGGTTCCACTGCCTGACAGCGTAGCACTTCCTTTAGTAACGCTGCCGCCAAGGGTGATGTCAGCAATCGTTAAGCCTACGGGGTCGGCACTGAAGCTTAGGATGATTTGCGTAGTTGTGGTGCTTGCACTTCCATTGGCGGCTGTGTAGGTGGTGAGGCTTTCGACTCCACCGGAAGCGGTAATTATGAAAGAACCCAATAATTGATTTAAGTTGGCGTTGGATAAGGAACCACGAAGCCTAAAGAGTAACGCATTGCTGCCACTCCAACTGGTTGCGTTAAACGTAGGGTTGGGAGGAGCATCTTCCCAGTAGAAAATAAAAGCGTTCTCATTGTGATAGCTTCCCGAACTCCCTGTCCAGTACACATTAATTTCATCCTCTGGACTAACCGTTAAGGTTTGACTGCCAAAACCGCCGCTGTTCAGCCTTACTGTTTGATCTGTCCCATTAATATTTACCCTTAATGCTCCGTTATGATTCCATCCATCGCTATAAGAATCATACATATCGACTACTATGGTACGGGTTCCATTGACGGTAATGGTAAAGGTTGAAGTCCTACCAGACCAATGGGTTACAATAATTTCATATTCACCCGATGCAGTGGGTACAGGATCTCCATTACTGATGGGATCGCCGTTTAAAGTAATGTTATGAGTTTTATCAAGTAAATTAGTGAGTATATGACCATTATAAAGCCATCCTATTATATCGGCATCAGTAAAAGCAAACGCTTCATCAGGCCAGTACATAATCTTTTTGGTGTCGGATAGGATGAGTGTGGCAGCAGGTACTTGCGGAGTAGATGAGCCACTCTGGGCAAGAATATCCCATTTATTGGCAGTCACATTCCAGATATACGAAGTCCTATCTGTCGTATTAAAATACGCCCAGTTTTCCTGTGGACTGGAGGGAGCCTCTGCAAGTTCGCCTTTCCAAACGATAGAAACACCTGCAAGGCCTATTGCTGAAACGCCGGTATCAATGCCATCAATGTACCAGTTACCGTCTACTATACTTATTACCGGCGTACTGCCGTCTGCTCCTTTTTGTCCAATTGCAGAAACACCAGTTGTTACTCCGTCAACATACCAATAGCCGTCTACTATGCTTATTACCGGTGTATTGCCGTCTGCGCCTTTCTGTCCAATTGCAGAAACACCGGTTGTTACTCCATCAACATACCAGTAGCCTTCTACTATGCTTATTATAGGAGTACTGCCGTCTGCTCCTTTCTGCCCAATTGCAGAAACGCCAGTTGTTGCGCCGTCAACATACCAATAGCCGTCTACTATGCTTATTGTCGGCGTACTGCCGTCTGCGCCTTTTTGCCCAATTGCAGAAACACCGGTTGTTACTCCGTCAATGTGCCAGTAGCCGTCTACTATGCTTATTACCGGCGTACTACCGTCCGCGCCTTTCTGTCCAATTGCCGAAACACTAGTATCAATACCGTCAATGTGCCAGTTGCCTTCTATAATAGTGATAACGCTGCCGGATGCGCCTTGCGGCCCTTGGGCTTTTTCACCAGTATCAAAGCTATCAATAAACCAATTGCCGTTTGCTCCAATAGTGATGACACTACCGGGTGTGCCGGGATTGCCTTGCGCATTTTTACCGGTGTCAATGCCGTCAATAAACCAGTTACCGTTATCCCCAATAGATATAATGCTGCCGGGATCTCCCTGCAGTCCTTGTACTCTTACACCGGTATCAACGCCGTTAATCAACCAGTTGCCGTTATCCCCAATGGTGACAATGCTGCCAGGTGTACCAAACTCTCCCTGCGGCCCTTGAGCTTTTTCACCGGTATCAACGCCATCAATAAACCAATTGCCGTTTGCTCCAATAGTGATAACGCTACCGGGCGCACCGGCACCACCTTGAGCTATCATGCCGGTATCAACGCCGTCAATAAACCAGTTGCCATTATCTCCAATAGAAATAATACTGCCTGATGTACCGGGCGCTGCCAATATATTCCAGCTTACTCCATTCCAAATATACGAAGTTCTATCTATAGTATTAAAATATGCCCAGTTCAACTGAGGGTTAGAAGGATGGCTTTCAAGCTCACCCCGCCATTGCAGACCGGTGTTGCCCATATCTGCGCTGGTAATCTTCAAGGGGCTGTTGTGCAAAGTAAGCGTTTGCCCGCCTGTGACTGTTACAGTTGATCCAGTCCAGGTTGTTGTATAACTCCCTTTTATAATAACAATCAGATAGCCATTATCCGCCGGAACATCAGAAATAGTAAAGTTACCGGCATCATCGGTTACCGACATGAATGAAGTCCCAGCCACGGAGACCAGAAAACCGGAATTGCCGGAGTTGTTATTGTCCAGTAAAATCTGTCCGGTAATGGAGCCAGCCAGAGTAAGTTTAAGATCAGAAGCGGTAACTGACTTGCCCGCCGTAACAGTAACATTATTTACAGCCACAGCTTTTTCTTTTGAATTCTGCGATGAGGCATAAATGGTATAAGTACCCGGAGCAACATTTGAAAAAGTATAAGAACCGCTGGTTGCAGTTTGAGTTGCGCCTGCTATTGAACGGGCTGCAACAATACTGAGGGCTCCCTGTTCAATACTGCGTACCGCAGAAACTGCGCTTTGCGATAACAATCCGTCAGTCTTTTCCAGTGTTACATTGATTCCGGCATGGTTTTCACCACTGGTAAAAAAAGCCCTGCCACTGATAGCACCTGGTTCTGATTCCTGTGTTAAATCCGGGCATCCCGCAAAAACAAACCCAAGTACTGTTGCAATGACAATACTCCCTAGAACTTTAAACATAGTTTTCATATAAGACTCCTTGTTTAGCATTATGATAAAACCCACTTGTAGGGTGTTTTTCCTGTGTATAAGGCATTATCAGCATCCTATGGACGGATCTATCTCTTGAAAAAAAGCCAAGAGGGGGTATATTTGACAACTTTCTTCTATATACAGAGAGAGAGAGAGAGAGAGAGAGAGAGAGAGACGCGAATTCACATGAGGATTAGGTGTTGTTTGTACAAAGTTATAATCCATGAAATTATATTATAACAAAATGGGAAAAGTTGTCAATAGAAAAAACAATAAAAAAATGGCTCACTTCGTTCGCCGCTGGAAAGGAAATTATTTTACCGCAGACATTCGTCTGCTCTCCAGATCAGTGTAAATCTGCGTTTAATCCGCGCTAATCAGTGTAAATGCGTGACCCCGCTAATAACCCTCTGGATACAACACAACCCTAACAAGCCCGGAAGCCAGCATTTGGCGGCAAAGGTCTTGCACTTCCCTAGGAGTTACCATTCTAATAACATCCGGCCGCTGATTAAGGCGGACAAGAGGCGTATTGTACAATACAGAAGAATTGGCGTAGCTTTGAGCAATATGCAAATTTCTTTGCATAGACCTTTGGTGCTGCATTAACAAAGCTTCTTTTGATTGATTAAAAATACCATTGGAAAGAGGATAATCAATTAAATCATGTAAACATGCAATAACCGCATCAATTAATTCTTCCACTCTTTCAGGATTACATACAAAATAAACAGCCAAACTATTTTCACCTTTTGGAATTACAGAAACACTACTACCGGATGAAATTCCATAAACGCCGCCAAGTTTTTCTCTTATCTCATCTGTTAATAAAATGCCAAGATATTCATTTAATACTGCGGCGGTCTGGTTTTTTCTTTCATTAAATTGATTATCTCCCGGTGAATACCAGTTTAAATAAACCATACTTCTTTCATCTTGACCCTTATTAATAGTTCTGGATAATCCTTGCGGCCTTATTATACCGGGATCAATATAGCTATTCATTCTAATAGAAATTACATCAGGAATAGAGCCTAAATATTTTTCTGCATATTCCTTCATTGTATCCGGGTTAATATTCCCCGTAAATACAAATGTATAATCTGCAGGATTTAAACAAGCTTGTAAAAATGCTGCCGCTTCCCGCATAGAAACTTTCTCAATATCCGCAAGCTCCAAAGGTTTAAAATGCGGATGATTATCATTCATAATTCTGGAAATTTCATTAAAAAAAACTCTTTCAGGGTCTTCCATTTGATGTATTAGTTGAGTTTTATATTGATCCAACATTGATTGTATTGCCCTTTCTTCCAGTCTTGGCTGTGTAAAGAAAAGGTACAGCATTTCAAAAAGTGCTTGCAAATCCTGAGTTGTAGAAGAACCCTGAAAACCCCTGTAATAATTTGATGTCCAAAATGACATCGATACCTGTTTACCTGCCAGCATATTAACAAGCTCCGTTCTTGAATACGGGCCTAAACCGGAAACCTGAATCATTTCTGAAAGAAGATTTACAGAAACTGCCGTTTCTATAGGAGCATTTACAGTACCGCCTTTTGCCATTGCATACAGGATAATTTCATTATTTCTATTTGTTGTTTCTTTAATAATAAGTTTAGCGCCATTTGATAAAACAATTGTTACAGCATCTGTTTGTTCATCTTTAGTTTCATTTACGATTGGTCCCCTCTGCGGCAGAGCTTCTATCAAATCACCGGAAACAGCTTCATCCTGTTTTGGAGATATTTGCATCTTGGAAGTTTCATTAATTATTTGTCTTATCCTTTCTTTGGAAGGCAAATTTTCTTCTTCCGCCTGCGGAGCCATTAAAAATACAGTAACATCATTAGCGGTAAAATAATTTCCTGCCGTCTGCTTTATTTCATTTACACCAATTACCGGAAGCAGGGCATTTACCGCTTCTACTTCCCATTCTATATCCGCAAAATCTTCTCCGTATAAAAAGTGGGAAGTAAAAGACCTTAAAAAAGAGCGGGATTCCCTTCTGTCTTTTTCAGATAACTGCCTTTCCATATATGAAACAAGATTTAATTTTGCCCTATGTAATTCATTTTCTGTAAAACCATAACCCCGATGCATAGATTCTTTTTCCAGTAAAAGTTCTCTTAAAGAATCTTCATATTTTCCTGCTTTTGGAGATGTTCCCATCATGTAAAATTTTGAATTGCTTGCCCAATACCAGGGGCCTCCCCAGCTATTGACAGCGGTTGAATCAGGATCAAGTTCTGCTTCATTAAATCTTTGGTTAAGCATAGTAGAAATTAAATAATCTACAATAGTTTCTCTGTAATAAGCCAGCGTTCCTTTTTTTGCGCTGTGTCTTTGTTTAAAATAAATTGAATAACTTGCGGAAGTAATTTCCGGGTCTGTAATAATTTCTACATGAAAATTATCTTTTTTTGGCGGAGGCAGGTTATACACAGGACGATTTACAGACTGTGCATCAGCCTGTTTATTAAAATGATTTACAAGTTCCGCTTCCAATGCCTTGCCGTCAAAATCGCCTATAAAAACCAAAGCCATGTTATCATTTCTATACCAACGGCTATAAAATTCCATTAACTGTTCCTGTGTTGCATTCTCTATTACATGTTCCAGTCCGATAACTTCCCTGTCTTCATAAGCTGAACCCGCAAATATTAACGGAAATACAATTTTTCTAATTCTTTCCGATGCGCCTGATCTTGCGCGCATTTCTTCCAACACAACCCGTCTTTCACTCTCTACAAATTCCGGCTTAAAGGTTACGGCATATGTCCAGTCATCAAGAATTGCCAATGCCCTGTCCGTTATGCGTTTTGCGCCATTTGTGGTTTCTACAGGCACATCAAAATAATACAAAGTTCTTTCATGTGAAGTAGAAGCATTAAAATCAGGGCCAAAACGCATACCCAAAGACCGCAAGTATTCCTGTATTTGCAAGTCAGGAAAACGGGCGGTATCGCTAAACGCCAAGTGTTCTACAAAATGCGCAAATCCCCGCTGATCATCCCTTTCTAAAACGGAGCCCGCATTCACAATAAGCCCAAGATGAGCGCGGTTTTCCGGTAAAGAATTTTCTAATATATAATATTTAAGTCCGTTTGGAAGGTTACCTGTTAATACGCTTGTATTAAAAGGTACAAGATCAGAAGGTTTCCCTAACCCGGCATAATCAACTTTGGGAGTACTTACACAAGTTAATAAAAGAGTTGTTATAAATATTATAAGAATACTTTTATGATTCTTCATCAGGCTGTTTTCCTTACTAAACTAAACCTTGCGGCATTTAATTCATCAACTTCAGCATATTCTTTATCTTTCATATCTTTACGATACTCCTTCTTTTGAATATCTTTAAGTTCTTCCATTACCTTAACTTCTTTTTCAGCTTCAAGATATATAGCGCGTTTTTCTTCTACTACCATCTGTGCTTTTGCCGCTTTTTCTGTAAGTATTTCTACTTCTTTATCAAGCCGCGCAATATATAATTCCCATGATGCAATATCATCAACATTATTAAACCGCATAGATGATGCATTATGTTTTTTTACCGCTGTCTGCAATATGTCATTTTCTATTTTATTCAAATGACTAATAGCCTGCCCCAGAGCCAGCATACATTCTTCTTCTTTAAACTTTCTTAACTCTAAAACATCTTCCAGATCAAATTTAAACCTTTTCATTTTCTATCCTAAATTTGAGAATAAAGAAGCAACACTATTAAGAGCCATTGCAGAATTTTCTGCTGCAACTGCCTTTTCTCTTTCTTTATCCTTAAATTTTATTTCTTTTTTTCTAAACTGACTTGCACGGGCGACAAGTTTTTCATTATTATCAGCCATTTCTTCTTCCGGGATTTCTATACCGGTTATATCGGACATTGCATTAAGTGTTTCTTCCAAAGAAGAAGGTTCATCAATATTTTGCATAAGGAATTTTTCAATCTGCTGATTCTTTGCAATAGCTTCATCAACCTGCGGATTAGAACCATGATGATAAGCGCCAACATTTATCAGCTTTTCATTTTTAGAATAAACCGCCATATTTCTTCTAATAACGCCTGCCGCCTCTTTTGACGCATAACCTGCAACATCATTTGAAAGGCGGGAAATACTTTGCAAGACATCAATTGCAGGATAATGATATTTTTCCGCAAGGTCGCGGGATAAAATAATATGGCCGTCCAATATACCTCTAACGGTATCCGCAACAGGTTCATCCATATCATCACCATCAACAAGTATTGTATAAAACCCGGTGATACTTCCTTTGTCTGATGTACCGGATCTTTCAAGAATTTTCTGCATAGAATCAAAAGTTCTTGGAGGAAGCCCCCTTTTTGCGGGCGGTTCTCCTGCCGCAATTCCAATTTCTCCCATAGCGCGGGCAAATCTGGTTACAGAATCAAAAAGCAGCATTACATCTTTTCCTTGATCACGGAAATATTCTGCAATGGCTGTAGCCACATACGCTCCCCTAAGCCGGGAAAGCGGCGGAGAGTTGCCGGGAGTGACAACAATAACACTGCGTTCCAGCCCTTCTTTACCAAGGTCTTTTTCTATAAAGTCATTTACTTCTCTTCCGCGCTCTCCAATAAGAGCAACAACATTAACATCGGCAGTTGTGTTACGCGCAATCATTCCCAGTAATGTAGATTTTCCAACACCTGAACCGGAAAAAATACCAAGTCTTTGGCCTTTTCCTGCGGCAAGAAGTCCGTCAATAGCACGAACACCTGTTGTTATGCGTTCTGTGATTCTTTTTCTTTTTAACGGATCTGGCGCATTGGCAAGAGCAGGATACATACAAACAGATGAAACATCACCCTTTCCATCAATGGGGCTTCCAAAAGCATCAAGGACTCTTCCCAGTAATTTGTCGGATACCGGCACTTCAAGCCGTGTTCCAAGAGCAATTACCCTGTCCCCTATTTCAATTCCGTCAGTTTCTTCATAAGCCATAAGCTGCACAGTTTCATTGCTAAGTCCAACTACTTCCGCTCTTATTACACCGGCTCCCTTGGGCGCAATAATTCTGCAAATTTCTCCAATAATAGCCTGAGGCCCGTGGCTTTCTATTAATAGTCCCTGAACTTTTGTTATTTTACCAACACATTTTATTGGATCCGTAATTTCCGTGTATTTAAGATATTTATCAAAAATTGTTGTTTCCATATAAAGAAGCCCCCTCTTTGCTTCTATATTTATTTCTAATTAATCAATCTGCATTTTTTAAAGGATTCCCCACTGCTCTTTCCGCTCCTTTTGCTATTATATGATCCGATTTTCTTTTTCCTTTAACAGCCATTGTTGTAAGCGCTGCCAAAGCTGCGGAGGCAGTAAGCGCGGCATTTGCCGCAGGTGTCATCTCAGAATCCTCATCTTCGTCTTCATATTCAAAATCCTTATTTGTTTCTTGCTTAAGCTCCTGCTCTTGCGATCTTAACATTGAAGAAGCGGCATGCATATCTGCATTTAAATTTGCGGTACGAACAACAGGTTTTGGAGTATTGTCTTTAACAGAGTTTATAGGAGATATTTCAAGTATTTTGCTTTCCAATTCAGCAAGCTGGCTTGCAATACGAGCGTCAATTTCACCAAAGTCAGTTTCAATAATACAGCCGCCTTTATCAACAGTACTATCTTCCACAATCTGAACAGAAGCAGCTCCTTCCATAACACTTATAAATTCCTGTTTATGTTCAGTTGCAAGCTGTAAATCCGCAAGGTTTACTCTTATTAAAATATTTCCCTTTGCCCTGACTTTACGCAGAGCTTCCACAACGTTGGAAATAATAATATCGCGATGGTTTTCTGAAATAATCTTAACAACTTTTCTGACAATTAAAAGTACAAGATCTACTATTTCTTTTTCAGATTCATTTAGAATGTCTTTGCGTTTATCCTGAACCCGTTCCAAAACAGTTTGCGTTCTTTCAATAAGTCTGTCAACTTCCGCTTTGCCTTCTGCAAAACCTTCATTTCTACCTTCTAACCTTCCTTGATCTATTGCGCCTTTTCTTTCGGCTTCCAGATTATGTCTAATCTCATACTCAAGTTCAGCACCTTTATTTTTTGCTTCCGCGATAATTCTTTCCGCTTCTTCTTCTGCTTGCTGCCTTATAACCTGACCTTCATCAGTCTGGCGTTTTACTTCTTCAAATGCTGCTTTCTGCGCTTCCTGAATAATTCTGTCTGCCTCCGCGCGGGAATTGGAAATCATTCTTTGTTTTTCCTCTTCCCAATGTTGTTTAAACATTTCAGCTTCACGGCGAAGATCATCCGCAGTTGGACCTAAATATTCATCTACTACTTCCTCAACCTCTTCTACTTCTTCTACCGTCTTAAATTGCGATAGTTCCGGATAATCAGTAGGAGAATCAATAATTACCTTGTCAGGAAGCGCAACCAATTCATTTGGTCTGAAAACAGCTTTCAACATACACTAACCTCTTTATACGACTAGTTCATCTTCACCGGCACGGGCGACAACAATTTCGCCTGTATCTTCAAGATGTCTGATAATAGACACAATCTTCTGCTGTGCTTCTTCAACATCTTTTAAGCGTACAGGGCCCATGTATTCCATATCTTCTTTAAGCATACTTGCCGCACGTTTAGACATATTCTTGAATATCTTGTCCTGAACTTCAGAGTCAACAGACTTAAGCGCTTTTGCAAGTTCTTGTGAATCAACTTCACGCATAACTTTCTGAATGGCTCTGTCGTCAAGCATAACGATATCTTCAAATACAAACATTCTTTTCTTAATTTCTTCCGCAAGTTCCGGATCTTCATCTTCCAAAGCTTCAATAATTTGTTTTTCAGAAGCGCGGTCAACAAGGTTAAGAATTTCAACAATGCTTTCAACACCGCCTGCCGCTGTATAATCTTCACTTGAAAGTGATGACAGTTTCTTTTCCAGAACCCTTTCAACTTCTCTTAATACTTCAGGAGAAGTTCTGTCCATTGTAGCAATACGGCGCGCAACATCACTCTGTACTTCATGCGGCAGGTTTTGCAGAATGACAGAAGCCTTGTTCGGTTCCAAATACGCAAGGATAAGAGCAATTGTCTGCGGATGTTCCTGTTGAATAAAGTTAAGAAGATGCGCAGGATCAGTTCTTCTGATAAAATCAAATGGTCTAACCTGTAAACTTGATGTAAGACGGTTAATAATATCGATAGCCTTTTGGCTTCCCAATGATTTTTCCAGAAGTTCTCTTGCATAATCAATGCCGCCTGTAGAGATAAATTGATTTGCCATCATCAATTCTTGGAATTCCTGCAGGATGGCATCCTTTTGTTCGGCATCTATTGTTTCAAGGCGCGCAATTTCAAAAGTAAGAGTTTCAATTTCATCTTCTCTAAGATACTTGAAAATTTCTGCAGAAATTTCCGAGCCGATTGTTACAAGGAAAATTGCCGCCTTTTGCCGGCCTGTATATTCTTTTGCCCCTTTTTTCTTGGAACCGCTTGTGACGGCTCCGGGCACTAATGCTGTTTTTGCCATACTTAACTCCTATTCTTCCAAAAGCCAGGTTCTAATAAGCTGGGCTGCGTCTTCCGGATGTTCTTTTGCCATATTGATAGCTGTTTCCATAAGCTCCATCCTTGTACGTTCTTCCAGTGAAATGGATACATCCATTCCTTCCTGTTCCGCTTCTGCCATCGCGCTTTCTCTTAGCATCTGCTCTCTTCTTGCGCGCTCTTCTTCAGCAAGCCTTCTTCTGCGTTCAAGTTCACGCTGAACCATCCTGAATAATATAAATCCAAACAGAAGTAAAATCAACCCTGAAAAGAATATAATTATTGTTGTTTGCACCTGTTTTCTTCTAAAATACTCAGCGTCTTCCAGTCTGAATTCTTCAGTGCGATCAAACGGGATATTTGTTACGGTTACAGAATCCCCTCTTGCTGCGTTAAAGCCAATAGCATCACGAATTAAGCCTTCAACATCCCTTAGCTGTTCAGGGGGAACCGCTGTATATTCTCTTTCTATTCTGCCGTCCGCTGTAATAATGGGGTTACCCTTTACATCATATTGTTTAATCCATGTACCATCAACATTTACAGATACAGTAACTCTATCAATTGAAGGGCTTCTATCTTCCTGAATAAGCCTTTGATTAATTTCCTGATTATGCGTTCTTGTTTCTGAAACCATTCTGCCGTAAAGATTACTCATATCCCTAAAAGCAGGAGGCATTTGTCCTTCAGCGCCGGAAGGGCCTTCAGGATTATAACCTGTACCTTCCCATGTTGTGGTAGATGTTGATTCTGAAACAAGCAATGAATCGCGCACAATAGAGTCATCATACGCCAATCCCGGTGTTTGTTCTTTAATTGTTACAGGAAAACTTTCCTTTGTATCGATTGTTCTCTTGGACATATCCAGATCAAACTTGATATTCAGATCCCTTACACGATTTGAAGTATATATTTGCTGAATAGCACCTAATACCAAAGCACGGTATCTTGTTTCCTGTTGAAGAATAAACTTATTCTCTCTTTCAATAAGATTAAGCCTGTCAAAAGCTGCCATACCTTCAAAATCGTTAAGTTGAATTCCATTATGATCTGCTATAACGATATTTTCCGGCTGTAACCCTTCCACGGCTGTTCTAATAAGTTTTTGAATACCTTCAACTATTTTACGGTTATCATAGATCTGGCTGCCCGGCTTTGGAGTAATAATAACGCTTGCGGTAACAGGATTTTGCATAGAGCTGAACAATTGGCGTTCCGGCCAAACAATAGTTACATTGGCATTATCAACTTCGTCAATTGCTCTGATATGCTCTGTAATCATTCTTGTTAATGACCGCTGTAGATTTACATTGCGTTCTAAATCTGTAAGACTCCACCGTTCCCGATCAAACACTTCCCAGGCATTTATCCCTGAAGGAATAAGATCTTCATTATTTAAAATTACCCTCATCCTACGCGCGGTTCGTTCATCAGCAACCTGTACAATCCCATCAGAGCTAACAGTGGATTTTACATTTTCCTGATCCAGCCTGTGAATAATCCTGTCCAAAGCTGCTTCATCCCTAATAGGTGCGCTAATGACTGGCACCATTACCGGCGTTGCGGAAACTCGCAGGAGCGCTATTACCCCTACAATAACCGCAAGAGCAACAATGGAAAATATTATCCTTTGTTGTGATGACCACCCTGCCCACAAAGCAGTAGCCTTAGTGGCTATCTTTTTAAAAAACTCATTCATATTCCCTCCCGAATATATAAATTATCTTGTATTAATCAAATCTCTCCAACCCTGAACTAATCTTGATAAAATGTTGCGCGTAATACCCAACGCCATATCAGATTGAGCCTGAGCCATTGTCACATCATGAATATCAACCGAATCCGGATTGATAATTGCCTGCTGCTGCAAATTACTTGCAAATTTATGCGCTCCTGAAACTTTATCCAATGCCTGAAGCATTGATTGTTCAAATGTTCCTGCCCTTGTAATACCTTCAGCGCCTACAGTTTTTTGTAAATGAAGCGCTTTCTCCCCTGAACCAAAATACGGACTATCCGGCGGTGTTATATGATTTGGATGAGTAAGCTTCATTTGTGCCGCATAATTTTTTGCCGCAGATGAATGTATAAAAGCATCGTTACTAAAAATCTTCATAATTCCCTCCCCTTATTACCTGACTACTAATAGTAGTCAGGTTAACCTCTTCCGCTTATGGCTAATGCTCTTTGAAACATTGATTTTGAACCTTCAATAAGTGCGGCATTTGCTTCATAAGCCCTTGTTGCGGATAT
>Ga0099364_10001952_pt1 | contig 33273 bp, 22 predicted proteins | sample TergutTh196P3_FD_73070 | JGI IMG/M metagenome (GOLD analysis project Ga0099364, IMG submission 73070) | Microcerotermes parvus P3 segment gut microbial communities from Pointe-Noire, Republic of the Congo - Th196 P3 | ecosystem: Host-associated > Arthropoda: Insects > Digestive system > Gut ... | reverse complement strand
CAGGGCCGGGCCGGAAACCACGCCCATGTGCCGGGTGATGTTGGAGAGGACCTTGGAGCAGAGGGCGCAGACCGCCTCGGCCTGGGGGCGGCCTCCGGCCAGTTCCCGGTCAATCAAGGCCCGGGCCGCCGCCGACGGCTGCCCCACGGCCAGTATTTCCAGCACATAGGTCCGCAGCCCCTCTTCCGTGGGAGTCCGCCCGGCCGAGGCGTGTGACTGGGCCAGGAGACCCAAATCCTCCAACTGGGCCAGGACCTTGCGCACCGTGGCCGAAGACAGGTTCAGGCCATGACGCTTGACCAGGGCCTCCGAGGCCACCGGCTCGGCGGTCTTTATGTAATCGCGCACCACCAGGTCAAAGATCGTCCTGAGGCGCGGAGCAAGTGCCTTTTTCATCAGCCTGGGCCTGTCCCTGTTTATCCGATAAAAGTAATAATGCCGGTCGCTTTTGTCAAGGCCGCCTCTAACGGGCAAGCCGGTTTCGCCGGCCGGCGATTACTTTTGACCGTCAAATATTTTGGAAAAAAGCGGCCACCTTGGCCAAATCCGTGGTCAGGGGGGCGGGGGGCAGGTCTTTCAAGAGCTTGGGGCCGTAGCCGGCTTTCAAAAGGCGGCTGTCCAGAACGGCGAGTAAACCCTGGTCCTGGCGGCGGCGCAGGAGGCGGCCCAGGCCCTGTTTCAGAATCAGGGCCGCGGCGGGTATGAAGAAGTCCAGGAAGGGGCGGCGGCCTTCTTCGGCCATGAGAGCGGCCCGGGCCTTGACCAAGGGGCGGTCGGGCCGGGGGAAGGGCAGTTTTTCAATTATTACGGCCGAAAGGCTTTCCCCCGGCACGTCAACGCCCTGCCAGAAGCTGTGGGTGGCCAGGAGCACGCTGTCCGTTCGGCGGGTGAATTCATCCAGAAGGGCCGCCCGGGCCTTTTGGCCCTGGACCAAAATGGGCCAGGGCAGGCGGTCGCCCAGGCGGCCGGCCGCGAAGTTCATGTTTTTGTAGGAAGTGAAGAGCACCAGGGCCCGGCCGCGGCTGAGTAAGAGGAGTTTTTCCACTTCCCCGGTCATGGCTTCCGGAAAGCCGGGGGACCGGGGGTCGGGCAGATGGGGGGGGATATAGGCCAGGGTGCGGCTCGGGTAGTCGAAGGGGGAATCTATGACCAGGCCCTCTATTTCAGGCATAAGCCCCAGGCTATCCTTGAAGTAGCCGAAGTCGCCCCCGGCGCTTAAGGTGGCCGAGGTGAAGACCAGGGGCCGGCCCGTGTTCAAAAAGTCCAGGCGGCGGGAAATTTTCAGCGGCAGGGCGGACAAGGTCAGGCGGCGGCCCCGGCGCTCGGCTTGGTAAACGAATTCGCGGTCGGCGGCCTCGCCTATGAACAACAGGCCTGACGCCGCGGTTTCCAGGCGGGCGGCCAGCGCCGCCGGTTCGGGGCCGTCCCGGGCTTCCAAGAGGCGGGCCAGGGCCAGGGCATCGTGATGAAGGTTCAGGAGGAAGCCGCGTAAGGGCTCGTTTTCCGGGTCTCCTTCGGCCCACAGTTCCTTTTCCTGGGTTTCCAGGCAGAAGCATTGGCCCAGAGCTTCGCCCTGGCGGCTGAAAATTTCGGCCAGTTTTTTTATTTCCTTGTCCTTGGCCCCGGCCAGGGCCCGGTCCAGGTCGCGGGCCAGGGCGGCCAAGGCGCCGGAACTGATTGTCCGGCCGAAATGGCTGGTGGCCGCCTCTTCCAGGAGGTGGGCCTCGTCGAAGACGGCCGCTTCCCAGGCCGGCAGGACTTCGCCGAAGCCGCCGGCCCGCACGGCCAGGTCGGCCATGAAGAGGTGGTGGTTGACCAGCACCAGGTCGGCGGCGGCGGCCTCACGCCGAGCCCGCCAGAGAAAGCAATCTCCGAACTCCGGGCAGCGCTGGCCCAGGCAGCGTTCGGCCGGGGCGGAAATTTCCGCCCACAGGCGGCTGGTTTCCGGCAAAAAGGCGAATTCCGCCCGGTCGCCGCCGGCGGCCTTGGCCGCCGCCGCGGCCACCCGTTTCAATTCGGTCCCTTCGGCCGTGGGCCACAGGCTCAGGCGGGACAGGGCGATTTTAAGGTAATAGAGGCAGAGATAGTTCTCCCGGCCCTTGAGGCGGGCGGCCCGGAAGCCGCCGCCGAAGAAGCGGCGGATGAAGGGCAGGTCTTTTTCAAAAATTTGGTCCTGGAGATTTTTCAAGCCCGTGGAGACCACGGTTTTTTTGCGGCTCAAAAGGGCCGGCAGAAGGTAGGCCAGGGTCTTGCCCGTCCCGGTGCCGGCCTCGACCAGGGCGAAATCGCCTTCCCGGAAGGCCCGGCCCACTTCCAGGGCCATGGCCAGTTGGCCGGGCCGGGGCTCGAAATCCGGCCATAGTTGGGCCAGACGGCCCCCGGGGCCCAGGAGTTCCTTCAGGGTTTCTTCCATTGTTAAACTAATTCAATTGGTTATCATTCTTAATGCATCGGCCCTGCGTCCATCGGTTCTGCCTTCTTGACGCACCTTTATTGATTATGCTATATTTTTCTTCGAGCCTGGAAGGCCGGTGTAACGGTTCGGCGCGCTTCCATCTGAAGCGCTACCCCCGAGCACGCTTCCGGGCTCTTTCTTTTTTGAAAGCTGATGATGATAATAGTTTTTCCCGTCCCTTGTTTCTCTTTCATTCAGACAAGGCCGCCCTCCGGCGGTGGCTGGCTGAATCTGGATAATGGACAGGCAAGAGCGAAAGACTGCAGGAAAGGGTTTCTCAAATTAGGGCTTTGGTCTGATGGCATATTGCATCATTTCTTCAATACCAGAACGTGTTAGCGTGCGAAGTGTTAAGTTTCTTATTAAGTCTGGATTTGGGGAAAATTCATACCCGCGAGGTGCTAATTTTGGGTTCCCAACAGTTGCTAGTACTAAATTGGTAATGTATACACTTACACACGCGTTAAAATATGTCTTTTTTTCTCTTTCGGGGACATCATTAAGTTCAGCGGTAATGCAGAACGGCCTAAAAAACGTAAGGTTATATAGCAGAAAAGCACATTTCTTATGTAGCTTAGGATCGTTAGAAGAAATGCGGAGGCCGCTTTTTTCCAGTTCTTCACGCATATCTTTTTTTAGCTTCTCTATTTTATTTTTGCTTTCGGGATCACTCGTTGACAGATCCTCAAAACGAGTTTCTATAAAGTCGACAATCCTCTTGCAACCAAAAATATCGCGGGTATATCTTTCTAGTGCCAAAGCTAAATAAAGGGCATTCACCTTCACAGCATTTTTGTCAAGGCCTATTTTTTGTGCACACTTGTGGGCTATTTCACAGAGGTCTTCCATGATTTTTCTCATGGGGGGCGATCCGCTATTCACAAAATCAGTCAATAAATAATGTGCCATTACGAACCTAATTAATATTGATTCTAAAACTTATATGACTAGGCTTCCGTTTTGGAGCTAACTCCAAATAGCCTCAATAGGCGCTATCGTCGATTCTAAAACTTCTGAGGCGAGGTCTTCTGTAAGTTCTATTCGGAAAGTTTGTTCCGCTTCGTTTTTTTCCTGCTTGGTAGCAGAAGGAACTGTTCCCCAATTTTCTGAAGCCGCTAAAAATGTTTCTATTTCATCTTTCATAAGCTGGTTCACTTCTACACCTTCCCTGCGTTGTCTTATGACGATGGGTTAGTAACTAAAAAAGCCGTTCTCGGCACATAGCTTCGCCGGACGGCTTATTTATGAAACCAACTTTATCCTATTTCTCTATAAACTGTCAAGCGAAAATATCAACGGGCAACAATTCAGAAAATAGCCCAAACTGAGTCTGCGTAAAAATTGGCCAAGTATGCTTCAGCCGGATGAACCGGAATGCTCTAGCCGGACAGGTTAAGCCCCCCGAGGTTGAGCCCTCCGGTCAACTGGCGCATTTCCTCCGCCGCCAGGTCCTGGGCTTTTCGCAGGGCTTCGTTGGCGGCGGCCAGGATGAGATCGCGCAAGAGGTCAGCTTCCTCGGGGTTGATAACTTCCCGCTCCAGGAGGATATCCGTAAGGAGGCCCGAGCCGTTGGCCGTAACCTTGACCATGCCTCCCCCGGCCGCGGCTTCCACGGTTTTGCCCGCCAGCCGGGCCTGCTGTTCCGCGATTTTTTTTTGGATTTCCTGGGCCTGCCGGAGCAGGTCGCCCATATTGCTCAAATCCAGGGCCATAGCTTCCTCCTTAATCATCGTCAATGTTCGGGGCTTCTTCGTCCTCGTCGCCTTCCGGGGCCTCTGAAACTTCCTCCGGCGCGCCCGGCCGGAACTCAATGAACTCGCCGGGGAGCAAGGCCTGGAGTTCCTGGAGGTCCGGGGCGGCCTTTAAGGCGGCCAGTTGGCCGTTGTCTGAAACCCGTTCCGGCTGGCGGCCGTTCCGGGCCTTCTCAGGCAGGGCCTTCTCAGGCGTAGCCTTTTCAGGCGGGGCCTTTTCTTCAGGCCGTTCCGGCAACTCCGGCGCTTCCGGCGGGGCCGGATGGGGCCGGGGGGCCGGCGGCGGGGCCGAAGCCTTAGGCGGCGGGTTTTGCCCCAAGAGCCGCTCCAGGCGGGCCGCCAGGTCGGTGAGGGGAATCAGGGCCGGCAGACCGGCCAGGCGGATGACCTGGGCTTCCAGGAGCCAGCGGGGCTGGGGGCTTGAGGCGACTTCGCCCTGGAACTTCAGCCAGGCGTCAAACTGGCGGGTGAGGGTCAAAAGGCTGTGGCGGCCGGCCAGCGCGGCCAGGTTTTCAGCCTCGGTTTCGGTGAGGTTCAAGAAGTCCGAACGCTCCACCTTGATCAGGGCCAAGGCCCGGCTGTATTCCAAGAGTTTAAGGGCCAGGTTTTTGAAATCGCAGCCCTGCCGATAAGCCTCGTCCACGGCGGCCACCGCTGGGGCGGCCCGGCCCTCCAGCACCGACTCCATGAGCCGCTCCACCAGGACCGGATCGATGAGCCCCAGCCCCAGGCGCACATCCTCGGTATTGATGGCGCCGCCCCCCAGGGCGATGGCCTGGTCCATGAGGGACAAGGAATCCCTCAGGCCGCCCTCGGCCTGGCGGGCGATGAGTTCCAGGGCCTGGGGTTCGGCCGGGATATTTTCCATTTCCGCCACCTGGGCCAGGCGCCGGGCTATGTCGGTGACCCGGATGCGCCGAAAGTCGTAGCGCTGGCAGCGGGAGATGATGGTGGCCGGCATCTTGTGGGCATCGGTGGTGGCGAAGATGAAGACCACGTGGCGGGGCGGCTCTTCCAGGGTCTTGAGAAGGGCGCCGAAGGCATCCTTGGTCAGGGCGTGGACTTCATCAATTATATAGACCTTGTAGCGGCTTTTGGCCGGGAGGAATTTGACGGTTTCCCTAAGATCCCTGATTTCATTTATGCCCCGGTTGGAGGCCCCGTCCACCTCGATGACGTCCACGGCCTGCCCGTTTTGAATTTCCAGGCAGTTCTCGCATTGGCCGCAGGGGCGGTTGTCTTCGGCCAGGCAGGTCAGGCTCATGGCCAGGAGCCGGGCGGCGGTGGTCTTGCCCACCCCGCGGGGGCCGTTGAAGAGATAGGCGTGGGCCACCCGCCCGGAAGCCAGGGCGTTTTTCAGGCTGCGGCTGACCTGTTCCTGGCCGACCAGGTCGGCGAAGGTTTGGGGCCGGTATTTGCGGGCCAAGACCAGGTAGGACATATTATCGGCCGGCGGCCCGGGCCTTTTGACACTTTACGCAGAGGTCCTCCCCCGGGGCCGGGGCATGGCGGACCCAGCAGCGGGGGCATTTGGGGTCGGGACTGGGCGCGACTCGCACCCTTAACTGGTCCCCGGCGCCGGCCGAAAGGGGCCTTAAGGCCACCCGGCTGACGATGAATATTTCCGCCAGCCGGTCCCCAAAGGATTGAAGGAGGGTCCAGTCGTCCCCGGCGGCCTCCAGCTCCACCTCGGCGTCCAGGGGGGCGCCGATGATTTTGGCCCGGCGGGCCGCCTCCAGTTCCCGGTTGACCAGGGCGCGGATCTTCAGTAGGCCCTCCCAGCGGCCGGCCAGGTCCGGCTCGTGCCGGTCGGGGCGGAATTCGGGCAGGTCCTCTAAAAAGACGCTGCCGGAAGTTCCCGGCAAATAGCCCCATATCTCTTCGGCCGTAAAAGCCAGGATGGGCGCCGCCAGGCGGGTCAGGAGGCTTAAGACCTCGCGCATGGCCGTCTGGGCGCCGCGCCGGCGAGGATCGGAGGGGGCCCTGGTGTAGAGCGTGTCCTTGATGACATCGTGGTAGAAGGCGCTTAGGTCGACCACGAAATTGTTCATCAGATGGTAGAGGGTGTGAAATTCATAGCGCTCGTAGGCCTCCCGGCCCTTGGCCGCCAGTTGGTTGGCCTGGTGGAGAAGAAAGCGTTCCATCTCCCCCAGTTCCGAGGGCGAAACCGAGTCGCGGGCCGGGTCGAAGTCGAAGAGGTTGCCCAGGATGAAGCGGGCGGTATTGCGAAAATTGAAATAGGCCTTGGCCAGCATGTCCAGAATCTGGGCCGAGATGCGTATGTCGTCCTGGTAGTTTTCGGCCGCGGCCCAGAGCCTCAGGATGTCGGCGCCGTATTGGCGGATTATGTTTTCCGGGGCCAGGGTGTTGCCCAGGGACTTGCTCATCTTCCGGGCGTCCTGGTCCACCACGTAGCCGTGGGTAAGCACCTCGCGGTAGGGCGGCCGGGAGCGGTTGGCGATGGAGATGAGGAGTGAGGAATGGAACCAGCCCCGATGCTGGTCGGAGCCTTCCAGGTAGAGGTCGGCCACCTCCGCCAATTCCGCCCGGCTTTCCATTACCCCGGCGAAGGAAGAGCCGGAATCGAACCAGACGTCCAGGATATCCGTTTCCTTCCCCAGGTCGGCCCCCCCGCAGTGGGCGCATTTCTCGCCCGGGGGCAAAAGTTCCTCCGGCCCCCGGTCGAACCAGACATCGGCCCCGTGCTCGCTTATGAGCCGGAAGAGATGGTCGCCCAGGGCCTGGCTGTAATGCCACCCCCCGCAGGAACGGCACAGGAAGATGGTAATGGGCACCCCCCAGGAGCGCTGGCGGCTGATGCACCAGTCGGGGCGGTTTTCTATCATGCCGTAAATGCGTTCCCGGCCCCAGGCCGGCACCCAGCGGACCTGGTTTATGGCCTCCAGGGCTTTCTGGCGGAGGCCGGTTTTATCCAGGTCGATGAACCATTGGAGGGTGGAGCGGAAGACCAGGGGCTTGCGGCAGCGCCAGCAGTGGGGGTATTGGTGGTCTATCGTTTCCGCGGCCAGGAGGGCGCCATGGTCTTTTAAGTGTTCGATTATGGGCCCGTTGGCGGCCAGGACCGGCCGGCCCTGCCACTCGGGGATTTCGGCGGTGAAGCGGGCCGCGTCGTCCAGGGGCGAAAAGATGGAGAGACCGTGGATTTGTCCGGTTTCAAAGTCCTCCCGGCCGTGGCCCGGGGCGGTATGGACCAGGCCGGTGCCCTGGTCCAGGGTGACATAGGCGGCCGGGATTAGGGGGGAATCCCGGTCGTAGAAGGGATGGCGGGCTATTTGGCCTTCAAGCCTACGATTGTCCAGGGTCAGGATTTTGGCGGGCGCCGCTCCGTGCTTGGCCAGGGTCGCCTCGGCCAGGGCTTCCGCCAGGATCAGGACCCGGCCGTCGTCCAGCCGAAAGGCCCCGTATTGAATTTCGGGGTTGAAGGCAATGGCCTGGTTTGAAGGGATGGTCCAGGGCGTGGTGGTCCAGATGACCAGAAAGACCCGGGCCCCGGCCAGGCCGGGGTCCAGGCCGGCCGGGTCGCTTTTGAGGGGGAAGGCCACATAGACCGAAGGGGAGTTTTGGTCGCGGTATTCCACCTCGGCTTCGGCCAGGGCGGTGCGGCAGGCGCCGCACCACATGACGGGCTTGGGGCTCCGGTATAGGGCCCCGGCCAGGGCGAAGCGGCCCAGTTCCCGGGCGATGACGGCCTCGTATTCGTAGCTCATGGTCAGGTAGGGCCGGTCCCAGTCGCCGAAGATGCCCAGGCGCTGGAATTCCCCGGACTGGACGGCCACGAACTTTTCAGCATAGGCCCGGCATTGGCGGCGGATTTCCCCCTGGCTCATCTCCCGCTTTTTCGAGCCCAAAGCCACGTCCACCTGGTGCTCTATTGGCAGGCCGTGGCAATCCCAGCCCGGCACATAAGGAGAGCGGAAGCCGGCCATGGTCTTGGATTTTATGATGATGTCCTTGAGTATTTTATTTAGGGCGTGGCCCATGTGGATACGGCCGTTGGCGTAGGGCGGGCCGTCATGGAGGATCCAGGCCGGGGCCCCCCGGCGGTGGTCCAAAATTTTTTGATATATGTTCTCCTCCCGCCAGCGGGCCAGAAGGCGCGGTTCCAGCTGGGGCAGGCCGGCCTTCATGGGGAAGCTGGTCCGGGGCAGGTTCAGGGTGTCTTTATAGTCGTTCTTTTCAGCCATTGAAGGCGCCCTCATGTGGGTTGATATTTTTCCACCAGCCTCTGGATTTCCGGCATATCGGGCTTGCCCAGGGCGGTCAGGGGCAGGGCGTCGAGGCGGCGGAATTCACGGGGGCAGGCGATTTCCGCAAAACCGGCTTCTTTCAGGGCCCGCCTGAGCCCCTCGAGGTCCGGCGCCTCCTCTTCGGTCACCAGCACCAGTTTTTCCCCCTTGCGGTCATCGGCCAGGGCCACCACGGCCAGGGGCTTTTCCGGCCACAGGGCGCCGGCCGCGGCCTCAATCGCGGCCAGGGATACCATTTCCCCGGCGATTTTGGCAAAACGCCTGGCCCGGCCTTTAATCCAGATAAAGCCTTCAGCATCCAGTTCCACTATGTCGCCGGTGTCATACCAGCCGCCGGCCGGCGGGTTCAAGACCCCGGGGCGGGCCGAATCCAGGTAGCCCAGCATGATGTTGGGGCCCCGAACCAAGAGCCGCCCGCCCTCCGCCAGGCCCGGCACCGGCTCCAGCCGCGCTTCCAGGCCCGGCAGAAGCGTGCCCACAGAGCCTGCCCTGGTGCGCATGGGGGTGCTCACGGCCAGTACCGGGGCCGCTTCGGTCACACCGTAACCCTCGTAGAGCCGGAGGCCGAATTTTCGGTCGTAAAGTTCACGGGTGCGGTCCTTGAGCTTTTCCGCCCCCACCAAAAAGAAGCGGACGGTTTTGAAATCGTAGGAGTGGGCGTTGCGGCCCCAGGCCGCGGCGAAGGTGTCGCTGGTGATGACCACCGTGGCCTGGAGGTCGTAGATGAGTTCCGGGATAATGTTGGCGTGGAGGGGGCTTAGGTAGTTGAAGCTCCTCATGCCCAGCATCAGGGGCAGCATGGCCCCTATGTTCAGGCCGAAGGCGTGGAACAGGGGCATGGCGTTGAACATCAGGTCGTCTTCGTTCACTTCCACATGACAGCGGGCTTCCAGGACGTTGGCCAGCATATTGGCGTGGCTCAGGACCACGCCCTTGGGCCGGCCCTCGGAACCGGAGGTGAAGACCACGGCCGCGGGGCTATCGGGCCGGGCCGGCCGGGCCCGCCAGGTCAGGGCCGCCAGCTTGTCCCTCAGCCCTGGTTTGAGCTCGTCCAGAAGCCAGAGCCGGGCCGGGAGTTGGGGGGCGGTTTCGGTCATGTTCACCGCCTCCAGAAAGCGCCGGGCCGTGACGATGGTCTTGACCCCGGCCGTGGCCAGGGCCTCGGCCAGGGCGGCCTGGCCCTGGGTGTGGTTCAGAATCATGGCCGTCCGGCCGCCGGCCCACAGGCCGAAGAGCACGCAGACGGCGATAGAGGAATTGGGCAAGAGGAGCCCCACGATTTCTCCGGGCTCGGTCAGGGCCGCCAGCCTCCGCCCCAGGGCCCGGGCCCGGCGCCTGAGGCCCCGGTAGCTCAGGGGCCGGCGTTCGGCGTCTTCCAGAATGAGGCGGTCCGGCCCGTTACGGCGGGCCGCCTCGCCCAGGGCCTCCCAGAGGTTCAGGTTGGGGTCTTCGGCGGCGAAGCGGCTCTGGGTTAGGAGGCTGAAAAGGGCTTCGGCGGCCTGGCCCCGCCGCTCCGGCCGGTTTTCAAGCCCCAGCCCGCGGGGGGGCAGCACGGTGAGCCGTATGCGGGGCCGGGGCGGGGAGCGGCGTAAAATGCTCCGTCCCCAGCGGGTGTATTGGAGGCCGTCGATTATCACCGGCGTCAGGGGCACTTCGGCCTGGGCCGCAATCAAGCCGGCGGCTTCGGAGACCTTCATCAGGCTGCCCGTGGCCGTGGGCCGGCCTTCGGGAAAGATGACCACCGTCTCCCCGGCGGCCAGGGCCGCTGAAACGGCCCGCAAGCTTTGGGGCTGGTCAGGGTTGAAGCGGATGGGGCGCAAGAGCTTGGCCAGGACCCGAAAGCCCCGGAGCTCTGGGCGGACGCCCAGGGCGAAGGTCAGGCGGCGGGGCAGAAAGGCGGCCAGGAAGACCGCGTCCAGCCGGGAGACATGGTTGGCCGCCAAGAGGGCCGGCCCGGTCCCGGACAGGTGCTCAAGGCCGGCCAGGCGGGGGCGATAGACCAGCCTGAAGCCAAGGCGCAGCAGCCGGGCCAGGGCTTCGGGGGAAAGAAAGCTCAAGCCGGCCGCGGCGGCACCCAGGGCGCTGGCGGCCACCAGGGCGAAGACCCCCGGCAGGCCGACCCCCAGCCAGGTCAGGAGCATCACCAAAAGGCTCCCCACGCAGATGAAGAGGGCGTTCATGATATTGTTGGCCGCGATGACCCGGGCCCTTTCATCCTCCCTGGCGCGATATTGAAGGAGGGCGTTTAGGGGCACCACGAACAATCCGCCAGTGACGCTGACCATAAGAGAGGCCAGGCCCAGGCGCAGATATATCCAGTCGCCGAAAAAGGCGGCCAGGTCCACCGTGCCGGGCGCGGCCTGGGGCAGGCGCCAGAGACTCCAGCTCAGCATGGCCAAAAAGAGGGCCATGAGGGCGGCCAAACCCGGAACCAGGCCGCCGCTGACCCGCCCCTTCAGGAGCCATTGGGCGGCCACGGAGCCTATGGCCACGCCCAGGACGAACATGGTCACCAGGAAACTGCTGACCCCCGGGGTGCCGCCCAGGATGTCCCGGCAGAGAATGGGAATCTGGGTTATGAGTATGGCCCCCACGGCCCAGAACCAGGAAATGCCTAAAATGATCAGCCACATCTCCGGCCGTCTTTTGACCGAGGCGATTACTTCATAGGTGGAGCGCCAGATCCTGGCCTGTACCCGGATCTCCGGCCGGCCGGGCCGGGAGGCGGGCTGCCTTAAGGCGAAGCCCAGGCCCAAAACAGCGGCCAGGACCACCCCGGCCGGCATGTAGAGGCCGGGCCCGGCCGCCTGGGGGGCCAGCCAGGAGCCGGCCAAGGTGCCCAGGCCTATGGCGATGTAGGTGGCGGCCTCGACCAGGCCGTTTCCGGCCAATAGTTTTTTCTCCCCCAGTATTTCCGGCAATATGCCGTATTTGGGGGGGCCGAAGAAGGTGGATTGGAGGCCCATGAGGAAGAGTACCAGCAAGAGGGCGTAGAGGTGGCCGCTGATGAAAAACACGGCGGCCAGGAGCATCACCGCCACTTCGGCCGCCTTGGCGACCTTGATCTGGGCGGATTTTCGCAGGCGGTCGGCCAATTCCCCGGCCAGGGAGGAAAAGATAAAGAAGGGCAGCATCATCAGCCCGGTGGCCAGGCTGGCCAGGATGGTCTTTTCCGACTGACTCAGGCCGACGGCGCCGAAGGCCAGGTAGGCGATGAGCCCCTGGCGGAAGAAGTTGTCATTGAAGGCCCCCAGGGAGAGGGCGCCGAAATGGGGCCAGAAATCGCGCTGGCTCAGAATGCGGCGAAATGTTTTCATAGCGTCCTTTTACGCCATTATAGTTGCTATCGCCGGATTTTAAAAGCGGTTTTGGGCCCCGGCCCGGGGTTGACGACCAGGAAGACGGCACTTAAGCTCTTCCTGAACTATTCCTAATGTTATAGATGGCGCATAACTGATTAAAAGCCAGCAGAGCTTGATTTTTAAATTTTTTGGCTCTACTGGAGCAGAAGCAGGGAAACGGCCATCACCGCCATGCCCCCCACCAGGCCGTACATGCACAAATGGTGCTCGCCATACCTCTCGGCGGCGGGCAAAAGCTCGTCCAAGGAAATAAAGACCATTATCCCGGCCACCCCGGCAAACACCACGCCCAGCAACTCCGGGCCCAAAAAAGGCCGCAGCAAAAGATAGCCCACCACGGCTCCCGCGGGTTCGGCCAGGCCGGAAAGGAAGGAAAATTTCAGGGCTTTTCCGCGATCCCCCGTGGCATAGTAAATGGGCACGGCAACGGCAATGCCTTCGGGAATGTTATGAATGGCAATGGCAATGGCAACGGCCACTCCCGTGGACGGGTCCGCCAGGGCCATGGTGAAGGTGGCCAAGCCTTCGGGAAAGTTATGGATGGCAATGGCCAGGGCGGTAAAAATCCCCATCCGTTCGAGCCGCGCCTTGTCGGCTTGCTCCCCGCTTACGCCTGCGCCGGGCCCGGCCAGGGGCTTATTGCCCATGGCAAGATGCAATTCCTCCACCAACCGCACTTCATGAGGGTTATCCTGGCAGGGCACCAGCTTGTCGATGAGGGCGATGAGGCCGATGCCGCCAAAAAAGGCCGCCGCCGTCGCCCATGATCCGGCCGCCGCCCCCAGGGACTCGGCCAGGGGTTCGAGCGCCTTGGGCAGAATCTCCACAAAGGACACATAGAGCATGACCCCGGCGGAAAAGCCAAGGGCCAGGCTGAGAAATCCGGTGTTGGTGCGGCGGGCGACGAAGGCAATGACGGAACCTATGCCCGTCGACAGGCCGGCCAGGAGAGTCAGCCCGAAGGCCAGGAAAAGGTTATCGAAATCCGGCATGTCAGCCTCCCGTGAACTTATGCCGCCGGCCTTAAGCCGCCGGAAACTTGGGTCCCCGCATCAAAAACCGGCCTGTAACCCCATTTGCGCGGCTTGGCCCCCGCCCCGGCTGAAAAGTGTAACCTCAAATACACGGCGGGGAGGCCGGCGGAGGTTGATATTTTGCAAAACCTTTTTAAAATAAATTACTTATTATAATGGCACGGGTATTGCAGTTTAGTCAGGCAGGCTTGAAATTACCAAGGAGGCCGACCATGTCCAACCCGAGCTTGTATAATGACCTCAATATCCGCGAAGGGGCGCCCTTAAGTGAAATCAAGGCCGCTTTCCGAAAAATGGCTAAAACCTGCCACCCGGATAGCGCCGGGCCGGGCCGGGAGGATGTGGAAAAGTTCATCAAGGCCCAGACCGCCTATAAAAAACTGCTTGCGACCGCCGTGGCGAAAAACCGCGCCCGCCGGAAAGGCGCCCAGGAGCGGGAGGCCCAGCCTTATTTATGGGAAGGGCGCCGGGAAGAGGGTTTGGACATCTTCTACAGCCTCAGCGTCTTGCGGCCGGAAGCCGGCGAGGGCCGCCGCCTTGTTCTGCCGGCCAAAACCTGGGAAGCCTGCCCCCGCTGCCTGGGAGAGGGCCGCACCCTGACCAGGATCGGCCTGGGCGGCCTTCATCGCCCCACCTTATGCCCCAAGTGCGAAGGCCGGGGGAGCATCGACCACCCCACCAAGCTGGCCGTGAACATCGCCGCCGACCAGGTCGGCCGGGGCAGGATCCGCCTCCGCCGGGCCGGCCTCTACCACGCCTTAAGCGGCCGGCGCGGTGATTTGATCCTGGAACTCGCCTGGGTTGACCGCCTGACCAAGACCCATTAAAAATTGGCCCGTTTTTTGCTATATTCTTCCCCGCACCCGGGGCGGCGAAATTTGCCTCCCCGGGCCCGGCCCTGAAAGGAGAGCGTCATGAAAAAAATAATTTTATCATTCTGCCTCAGCCTGGCTTGGGTTTCACTGGCCCACGCCGCCGCGGAAAACGCGGGCCGCGGGGAATCGCCCTTGATCGAACCGGGCCTCTTCCAGGTCACGGCCCAGGAACAGGAAAAGTTCGCCCTGGCCCTGCCCGGCGGGCCGGAGGGGCTCAGGCGCGCCAAAGAGGGGCCGGCGGTTTACTGCCAGTTCGACGAACAATCCCTGGAATTCCGCTGGCACCAGACCCCCCCGGGCCTGGGGCCTGAAAACCTGGCCCAGGGCCACGGCGAAATCACCCTCAAGTACGCCGGCGAAGAGATGGCCCTGGAGCGCTACCGGGGCGAGTTCAACAACGGCTTCCGCGAGGGCCGGGGGGAACTTTTGGCCAGGGAGCTCTACTCCGACGACGCCTTCATCTACCGGGGCGACTTCCGCCAGGGCCGCCTGGAGGGCCGGGGGGTTTACGTCAGCGCCGCCTTCGGCCGGGGCGGCGAAGCGCCCTTCATTTACCAGGGCGAGTTTCGGAACGACACCTTCCACGGCCAGGGCGTCATGACCGACTTGGATACCGGGCGGATCATCCACAACGGCCTGTGGTTCGAGGGCTTCCCCTTCAAAGGCGGCCAGGCCGGGTGGGCCAGGGCCAACCGGTAATCCGCGGTTAGGGCGAAGGAAGGCGCCGGCTCGTTTGGCCGGGGCGTCCGGCGGCGGGCCCGCCCGCCTCCGGGCCTTCCAAAAGCCGCTTCAGGGCGAGTTCGGCGCCCAGGAGTTTTTGCGTTTCCTCCGCCACATCCTTGACGCTTGTTCTGACCTGTTCCATGCTTATGGCGTTTTCTTGGGTGGCCCGGTCGATTTGGGTAATCGCCCCGCCTATCAAGTCAATGCCCGAGTTCTGCTCGCGGGAGGCGGTGGTGATTTCCCCCACCAGCCGGCCCACGTTTTGGGCGCTGGCTTCTATCCGCTCGAACATGCCCCCCAGGCGCTGGCTGATCTCGTTGCCTTTGTGCACCCGCGCCACCGTCCCGGTGATAAGGGCCGTTGTTTCCTGGGCCGCCTGGGCCGCCCGCTGGGCCAGGTTCCGAACCTCGTCGGCCACCACGGCGAAGCCCATGCCCGCCTCGCCGGCCCGGGCCGCCTCCACCGCCGCGTTCAAGGCCAGGAGATTGGTCTGGAAGGCTATTTCCTCTATGGTCTTGATGATGCGTCCGATCTTTTCGGCGGAATCATCTATTTCCGACATGGCCTGGGTCATGTCGGAAACCGCGATCGCGCCTTCCTCGATCTGCTTGACCACCTTGGCCGTTTCCTCATTGGTGAGCTGAACGTTTTCCGTATTCAGCTTGGCCATGGACGTGACCTCCTCCAAGGCGGACGAGGTTTCCCCCAGGTTGGTCGCCTGCTGGGTGGTCATGGCGGCCAGCGCGTCGCAGGATTTGGTGATGCCATAGACGTCCTTGCCCACGCTATAGGCGGCCTCCGCCAGAATCAAGGCGACGCTTTGAATTTCCGAGACCACCGACCTGATTATCCAGAAGGAAGCGCCGAAGCCCAAGATCAGCATCAATAGCACGATGGACGCCACGACCCGGAGACCCTGGCTGGTTTCGGCCCTCGTCATTTCCGCGGAGGCGGCGATGCCGCGGTTGCCCGCTTTGACCAGTTCGTTCGTCTGGTACAGAAGCTGGTCGTAGGCTTTCTGGCGCTCGGCGCCCATCCTGGTCATTTCAACTCTTATGGCATGAAGGGAACTGATGGTCTGGGCGAGGCTTCTCGCGCCTTCGAGCATGGTCTTGGCCGGGGGTATGTTTTTTTCCTGCCGCGTATCCTTGAGCATGGCTTCGGCCGAGGCCACCAGCTCGGCGGCTTCTTGCTCAAGGGCGCCCAAGGCGGCGTTGTCAAAGGTCGCGAGGGCCGTCCACATGCGCATTGATACGCTCTTGGCCTTCAATTCAACGCTGTCCAGCATATTAATCCGCTGGTGCCGCCGGACGAGCTGGTCGGCCGACGCCTGGGAGAAGTCGTCCTGGTAGGCGCGGCTCTCATTGGCCATGTCCGCCTGGTAATTGCGCAAGAGGTCCGTCTTCGCCGCGGTCAGCGCCGCAAAGGCCCGGGCGTCCCCGGAGCGGATTTCCAGGGTCCTTTGCGTCAGGCCGTGTATGGCGGCGCACAGTTCGGCATACCTCTGGATGTTCGGCTCAAGCTGGACTATGAAACCCCTTAAGTCCGCCAGTTGGGTCTGCCGCCCGTCCAGCTCCTTGAGCTCGCTGAAGAAGGAATTTATGCTATTAATGTGCCCCAGGCCCGCCTGGTATGCCTCAAGGTCATAGGAGTAGAAATAGGACTGCATGAAATAGCCGGCCTGGGCGACTTCTCTGTTGATGTTGCCGGCCAGGACTATTTCCGGCGCGTACTCGTCCGCTATATGGCCGACACTGTCTTTCAGGAGCCCCATGGTGCGGACGCCGAGAGACCCTTGGGCGAGGGCCAGTATTATGACCAGGAAAAAGCCGAGGGACATCTTCTGGGACAGTTTCATAAAAATCCTCTTTTCTCGTTTCAAATAACCTTATAAGGAAGGTTCAAGCGTCTTGGCCGGATTTTGAACCGCCTGGCTCCATCAGGAGTTTTTTCAAGCCCGTCAAGGTCTTAAAAGCGGCCTCGAACTCATAATCCTCCATCTGGGCCGCGAGCTTGCCGCCCTCCGGGCCCAGGGACGAGAAGGTCTGCCTGGCCTTTTCAAGATAATCCATGCTTTCCACGTATCCGGCCGACAGAAGGGGGCCGAGGGTTTCAATAAAGGCCAGGGCTTCATCCACATCCAGGTTTTCCGATTTTTTCATTACCGGTTCGTCCGGAGCGGGTCCCAGCCGCTGGAGCAATTCCTTGAGCGCGCCGTCAAGGACTTCTAAATTTTCGGCCAGGCGGCCGGAGCCCGAGGAAAGGGCCGACTCCACCTCGCGGGCGGCATTGGCCAGCTTTTCCGCGCCGATGGTCCGGGCGTTGCCCTTAAGCGAGTGCGCCATTCGATGAGCCGACCTGGCATCGCCCGAATCGATCAATTCGTTCAATTTATTCATGACATCGGCGTAGTCCTTGACAAAGTTTTTTGTGATTCGCATGTATAACTGCGGGTCATCCGAGGTTCTTTTCAGGCCGAGCTCCTCATTGAGCACATAGTCTACGGTGCTTTCGCCGTCTTCCGCTTCCCGTTTTTCAGGGGCGGCGGGCTTTAGGTACTTAAGGAGGCAGCCCCACAAATCCTGGGCGGTGAAGGGCTTGCTCATGCAATCCACCATGCCCGCCTCTATATAGGTCTCCCGGTCGGTAATCAGGGCGTTGGCCGTAAGGGCGACAATGGGCGTCTTATTGCCCATTTCAGTCATTTTCCGCGCGGCCTCCAGCCCGTCCATGACCGGCATGAAGATATCCATGAGAATCAAGTCGTAGGGGTTTCCCTTTTCCTGGCGCTCCCGCGCATACTTGAGCCCTTCCTTGCCGTTTTCGGCCACGGTCGCCTTGAGCCCGACCCGCGAAAGATAATTGGTGATGACCTCTTGATTTATATGGTTGTCCTCGCAGACCAGGACTTCCCCCGAAAAAATCGGCTTGGTTAAAACAGGCGGCGCTTCCGCCGGGTACGGGGTCTCCCCCATATCGGCAACCGTGTCAAAGGAGAGGGTGAAGTGGAATTTACAGCCCAAGCCCGGCGCGCTTTCAACCAAGAGGGCGCCGCCCATCATTTCCACGAAATTTTTAGTCTTGCCCAGCCTTAAGGCCGTTCCTCCGTATCCGTCCCTAGTGCCGACGTCTCCCAGCGCAAAGTCGTCAAACACCTTTCTTATCTGCTCGTGATTCATGCCGATCCCGCTGTCCTTGATCTCGAAGCGCAGGGTTGTGCTCTGGCTCGTCTCCTTGTCTATTTCAACCTTTACCTCCACCATTCCCCGGCTGGTGAACTTGACCGCGTTGGACAAAAGATTCAACAAGGCCTGCCTTAGCTTGGCCGGGTCGCCCACCAACCTTTTCCCGGCCAGGGAATCGGAATAAAAAAACAGCGACAGGCCTTTTTCCCGCGCCTTCGGCTCAATTATGGTTTTAATCGACTGCAATACGGCCTGGAGGTCAAAGGGAATTTTGGCCAGTTCCATCTTTTTGGATTCGATCTTTGATATATCCAAAATATTATTTACGATATCCAGGAGGCTTTCCGCGCTGTTTTTTATTTTATCCAGGTATTCCTTTGTGTTGACTGGAATATTCTCGTCATCCAAGGCCAATTCCGCAAAACCGATAACCCCGTTCAAGGGAGTTCGGATTTCGTGGCTCATATTGGCCAGAAACATGGCCTTGGCCCTTGAAGCCTCCTCGGCCGCCCTGGCGGTTTCCTCCAAGGCGCGTTCCATCCGCTTTTTTTCAGTGACGTCGTGCAAAATAACCACCGAGCCGGCGGCGCGCCCCTTTTCATCCAATATGGGAAAAAGAGACATGGAGCAGCACAGCAGCCGGCCGTCCTTATGTATTTGCATGACTTCATTGTCGGAGATGTAGTCGCCTTTTTTTACGTGTTCGTGCACCCTGTCGATCGCGGCGTGGGATTCGTCCGGCGTGTAATATTTCGGCGTCCGCCCGAGCACTTCATAAGGTTTATAGCCCAATATTTTTTCCGCGACCAAGTTGAAGTCCGTTATGACGAAGTTCCCGTCAACGACTATGACGCCCGCGTCGACCGAGGAAATGACGGAATTGAAGTGCTTGACATGGCTGACGGTCCATTTTTTTATGAAGAGCAGAATCACGGCCGTGCTCGTCGCCATCATGATTACGAATACGACCAGCGCCAGGCATTGAATATATTTGTAGGCGTGGGGGCTTAGGGAATCGCCTAAAAAGGGCGCTATAATCCTCGGTATCAGCGCGCAAAACAACAGGTAGTAAAATATGCCGACCCTTTTTGCGAATTCATTGGTTTGCCTTGAGAACAAAAGGAGGCTAGACGGAATCAGGCATAAGTAAACGATGATGATTGAAGAGAGGCTGTACCTAAGGAGGAGATTTTCATTGAAAAACTCAAAAACGTTGAAGGTCAGTACGCATATGGCCAGCGAGGCCGCCGCGAAAAAGCGTTTTTTGGGGCTGTAGATCTTGGAAGCGTTGAGAGATAAGCCGGTATCGAGGTAGATGCATAAGTAAAGAAGGGAAAAGCCGATATTGACAGACGCGAAGCCGGGGACGGAATCTCCCAGGAACACCAGGAAAAACCCGGCCGCGTACAAAAACCTGGTGAACATCAGCGTGTTGAAGATGGCGGAAGTCTGCCTGTCTTCGCTGGATGATTTGTATAAACATACAATGATTCCCCCGGCGAGATATCCCCACACCAGAACGCCAAGCAATGTTCTCACGTCAAAATCTGCCAAGCTTGTCAACATGCGGTTTCGTCCTTTTTATTAAATACCCGGGCCATGACCAGGGTTATTCCGCATCAAGACGGTTTCTTTTTTCGGATTCATCCGCCTCCAGGGCGGGGGCGGCCCCCTTGCGGGTTTCAAGGGGCTTTAAGTACTTCAAAAGGCAGACCCACAATTCCTGGGCGGTAAAGGGCTTGCTCATGCAATCCACCATGCCCTCCCGCAGGTAGGTCTCCCTGTCGGTGATCAGGGCGTTGGCCGTAAGCGCGACGATGGGCGTTTTATTTCCCATTTCAGTCAGTTTCCGGGCGGCCTGCAGCCCGTCCATGACGGGCATGTATATATCCATGAGAATCAAGTCGTAGGGGCTGCCTTTTTCCAGGCGCTTTAAGGCATACTCAAGGCCCTGCTTGCCGTTTTCGGCCACGGTGGGGGTGAGCCCGACCCGCAAAAGGTGATTGGTGATGACTTCTTGATTTATATGGTTGTCCTCGCAGACCAAAACATCCCCCGAAAAAGCCGGCTTGGCCAAAACGGGCGGCGCGTCCTGGCGCGCGGGCGCCTCCCCCATATCGGCAACCGTGTCGAAGGAGAGGGTGAAATTGAATTTACTGCCCAGGCCCGGCGCGCTTTCAACCGAAAGGACGCCGCCCATCATTTCCACGAAATTTTTCGTTATGGACAACCCCAGGCCCGTTCCCCCGTATTCGCGCGTCGCGCAGACGTCCTCCCCCCGCGCAAAGGGTTCGAATATGCTTTTTATTTGCTCGGCGCTCATGCCTATCCCGCTGTCCTTGACCTCAAAGCCGACCGTCACCCTCCCGCCCGCTTCCTCCTCGGCCGCGACGTGCACCTTCACCGTTCCGCGCCTGGTGAACTTGACCGCGTTGGATAAGAGGTTCAACAGCACCTGCCTGATTTTCGTCGGGTCGCCCACCAGTTTTCGGCCGTCCAAGGGTTCGGAATAAAAAAACAGCGTTATGCCTCTTTCCAGCGCCTTCGGTTCTATTATGGTTTTGCAGGTATGAAGCACCTCGAAGAGGTCAAAGGGTATTTTTTCCAATTCCATCTGGCGGGATTCGATCTTCGATATATCCAGTATGTTATTTACGATATCCAAAAGGCTTCCCGCGCTGCTTTTGATCTTATTCAGATATACCTTTGTCTTATCCGAAACGCTCTCATCGTCCAGCACCAGCTCCGCAAACCCGATGACGCCGTTTAAGGGAGTTCTGATTTCGTGGCTCATATTGGCTAAAAACGTGGATTTGGCCTTTGAGGCATCCACGGCCGCCCGGGCGGCTTCCTCCAAGGCGAGTTCCAGCCGCTTTTTTTCAGTGATGTCGCGCAAAATCGCCGCCACTCCGCCGCTTCTACCTTTTTCATCCAATATGGGAAAATGATAGGCGGAGCAGTGTATCAGCCGGCCGTCCTTATGCCTGCGCACCACCTCCCCGCGGAAGCGGCGGCCCTTGGCGATATCTTCCCGGAGCTCGCCGAGGCCTATCCGGTATTCCTCCGGCGTGTAATAGTCCGGCGTCCGCCCGAGCACTTCGTGGGGCTTATAGCCCAATAGTTTTTCCGCGCCCGGGTTAAAATCCGTTATGACGAAATTCTCATCAACGACTATGACGCCCGCGTCAAGGGTGGAAACGACGGTGTTGAAATATTCGACATGCCTGTCGGCCCGCTGTTTTATGAAAAGCAGGTAGACGACCGTGTTTATGGTCATTATGATTATAAACACGGTAAAGGTAAGGCCGGCGTAATAATCGCGGTAATGAAGGCCCGCGGGAAGGAAGGCGGCCAGGATCTGCGGAATCAGCGCGCACAGCAATACGAAATACAGTACGCTGACCTTTTTTATGAAGCCGTCCGTTTGTTTTGAAAAAAAGAGCAGGCCCACGGGCAATATGCATATTGCGAAAATATTGATCGCGCTTACTCCGAGCCTCAAGGCCGGGTCGTCGTTATAAAGCTCGAATATGTTGAACGATAAAACGGACGCGGCGAGTATGGCCGATTCGATTATGCGTATTTTTTTGCCGTAAATATTGGAAAGGCTTAAAAGGAGGCCGACTTCAATATAAGCGCAGACATAAAAAACCGTATTGCCGATATTGATCGACACGAAATCGGGGACGGCCCCCCTCATCAGGACCAGGGAAAAAGCGGCCGCGTAGAGGAACCGGGTGCCTATGACGCTGTTGATGAAAACTGAGGAGGCCTTGCCGCCGCCGGAGGTTCTGTACAGGCACGCTATGATTCCCGAGGCGAAATATCCCCATACCAGGGCCCCGAGCAAAGTTTTTACGTCAAAGAGAATCAGGTTCGTGAACATGCGAACTTGTCCTCTTGTATACGCACCTGTTCTTCCCCGCCTCCTTGGCGGCATAAAGGGCCCGGTCGGCCTGCTTGACCAGGTCGGCCATCGCGCTGTCGGCAAAAGGCATGGCCGCGGCGACCCCCACGCTTACCGTTACGCTCAAGGGGGAGTCGCCGATGAGCCTTGGTATGAGGGTTTTTTCAATATTGATCCGTATGGTTTCGGCGACATCCAGGGCCCCTTCGCTGTCCGTTCCCGGCAGAAGCACCGCGAATTCCTCGCCGCCCCAGCGGGCGACAAAGTCGGCCGGGCGCTTTACCGAGGTTCTTATTATGCCCCCGATCACTTTCAAAACCATGTCCCCTTGCTGATGCCCGTAGGTGTCGTTGACCATTTTGAAGTTGTCCACATCAATCATGCAAAAACTTACCTCGGTTCTCTCGCGGGCCGCGCGCCCCCATTCAATCACCATCTGGGCGTCGAAATTTCTCCTGTTGGGCAGATTAGTAAGGGGATCGAGGAAGCCGAGCCGTTCGATTATGCGCATCTGCTCCACGATCCGCAGATGCGTCATGACCCTGGCCTTGACCAGGGATTGATTGAACGGCTTGGTGATATAGTCCACCGCGCCCAGGTAAAACCCTTTTTCCTCGTCCTCCACGCTGTCCAGCCCCGTGATTATGATGACGGGTATGGTGCTCGTATATTCGGAGCCCTTCAAGGCGGTGAGGACTTCAAAGCCATTGAGGCCGGGCATGATAATATCCAAGAGGATAAGGTCGGGCTTGTCGTTCACCACCCTTTTCAAGGCCAACTCCCCAGATTTCGCTATGGATATCCTGTAGTTAGGCTGAACAACGCCGTGGAAGCTCCTGTACTCCGACTGGAGTATCCGGGACAGCACTTCCAGGTTGGACGGCTCATCGTCTACTATTAAAATCTTGAATCCATCGTACGCCACTTTATTAATATCCCTCTTGACCATGCAAGTTTATGCCTTGGACTGCGAGCGGAAGCGCGCAGCTGAAAGGCCCGGGCGTTGCCGCGAGGCGGTGGCTTAAAGGCGGCCGGCGGTAAAAACAACCCCCGCCGCCGCTCCTTGCCGACTAAATAAAATTTTCTGTAATTAGCATAATATCCCCGCCCGTGTCAAGGATTTTTGGGAAACCCGGCTCCCGCGGCCTATTTGAAAATGAAGGTTTCCCGAAAGACGGAGAGGTGGCGGGCCAGAACCTCGTTTAAGGTGAAGTTTTGGTCCTGGGTGCCCTCGACCTCCACGCAAAAGGAGGCCACGGTGGAACCCAGCCGGCAGGCGCTGACCAGGGCCTCGCCCCGCGACAAGGCCAGCATCAGGCCGGCCCGGTAGGCGTCGCCGGCCCCGGTGGGATTGAACACCCGGCTCGGCGGCACGGGCGGCACATGCTGGGAACCCCGGCCGGGCACCAAAAGCTCGCTGCCCCCGGCCCCGTGCGTGATGACGACCGTCTGGACGCGCTGAAAAAGGCCGTCGAGGTCCAGGCCGGTTATTTTTTTGAAAAGCTCGAATTCATAGGCGTTGGAAATGTAGATTAAGGCCCCCTCCACCAGGGTCAGAAGCTCGTCCGGCCCGAAGGCGTGGGTCTGCTGCCCGACATCGGCGATGAAGGGCAGGTCAAGGCGGTTGTAGGCCGCGGCCAGGCTGAGCATCTCGGCCGGGCCGCCGGCGGAGATGATGGCCAGGCGCCGGGCGGGCTGGTCCAGAGAGTCCGGGTCGAAGCCGGTGGGGGTCAGCATGGCCCCGGGGTGGAAAAAAGTGAGCTGGTTGTTGTCGCGGTCCGTGGCCACGGTGCAGCTGGCGGTAAGCTGGCCGGGCTGGATTTTCAAGCCGGCCGAAGGAAACCCCCAGGATTGGAAACGCCGCATGTAGTCCGCGCCGTCGGGGTCGTCCCCCAGGGAGGCGACGACCAGGGGTTTCTCCCCCAACAGGCCCAGGTTATAGGCGATGTTGCCGGCCGTGCCCCCGTAGACCCTCTTCACCCGGTCCACCAAAAAGGAGAGGCTCACCTGGTCGATTTTATCCGCGATGAGACTTTCGGCGAAGACGCCGGGATAGGCCATGAGCCGGTCGAAAGCCAGAGAGCCGGAGCAGATGAGGGTCATTTCAAAACCTCCCCGGAAAGAGCCGACCAGCGGCGTTTACGGGCCCTGGTCGATGCGGTGGTATCGTTCGGCGGCCGGCGATTCCGCCTGGCGCCTGAGGGTGGCCATAAGGGCCCCCCGGACGTTGACCACGGCCTGGCGGGCCTCGCGGGAGTAGCCGTCCTGGGCGTGAAAAACCAGGTTGCCGGGCTTAACATCGCCGCCCTTGAGGATGGCCTGGGCGATTTTCAGATAGCGGTCGGGCCGGCTGTCCCCCGGGTCCAGGATCAGGTGTTCATGCCGCATTTCGCCCCAGCCCGTGCGGGTGATGAAGTCCACGGCCACGATGGCGTCGTCCGAGCCCCGGCCTTCTTCAAAATTGATGACCAAAAGAACCAGGCCCTGGGCCCTGGCCGTCCATTCGGCGTCTTCGCGGTCGAAATCGAGGGGGGGGAAGAAGGCGGACAGTTCGTCGAGTAGGCCGGGGAGATTATCCAGCTCCGCGGGCCGTCCGCCCGGGCCGGGCATAACCTTAAGGCCGTCAAGCTGGTTCTGGGAGAACTGGTTGTGGACCAGCCAGGCGGCCACCCGGGCCGCGCGCCGGGCGGCGTAGATGAGGTTGCCGGCCCCCGGGGCCTCGCCTTCGCGGGTGAGGGTGTGGAGGGTCCAAAGCAGGGAAGCGGGCTCGGGCCTAAGGGCCAGGCGGCCTTCCAGGATGCCGCGGTGGCGGTGGGAGGGCAGGCTTTCCAGGGTGGTTTCCAGCCCGGCGTGACGGGTCAGGAGGCGGGCCGCGAAGGGGGCGAGCTCCTTTTTCTGGGCGTCCAATTCCTCGCGGTCGTAATTACTGCTTAGGTGATTGGCTATGCGGATATAGAGACTGACCATGGCCTTTTGGATTTCGCTGATCAAGTTGAGGCGTTCCCGGGGCGTCCATTTGTCATAACTGATCAGCCTGGCCAGTTGTTCCGGGGACCAGCCCCATTGGCCGCGCCATTTTTCCAGGGTCAGGCGCTTGGACGAGCCCTCCGCCGGGGGCGGGGGCGGCCGGTCCGCGGTCGCGCCCAGAACCCTCAGCACCGCGGCCGACCTTAAAAGTTCCAGTTGAACCGGGGACAGGGAGGTGCGGCCGAATTCGGTCGACCGGTCAACTATCACGAGATAGGGATCCACCGGCAAAGCGCCTGGCTCCGCGCCCAGGATGGCCGCCTTGACCTCGGTGCAGACAAGGGGGCACTGAAAATCCTTCTCCACATATTCCAGGAGTATGGTCAGCTTGATTAAGGCCTTGAAGGGGTCGGCCTCGGACTTGTGGGCCAGCCACAGGGCCGCGGCCAGCATCTGCTGGGGGTCGGGCAGGGCCGGGTAGCCCAGGTCCAGGTAGGCGCCCCGGGATTGCCGGATAATGGTCCGGGCGATTCTCCGGTAGGCGGCGGAATCCCGGTCCAGGTCCGGGGGCAGGAGCTGCCAGACCGGCGGCCGCCCGGCCACCACGACCATGGTGCGGTAAAGTTCCTCCAAGAGAAGGGGCGGGGCCACCTCGCCCTCGGTCTCGGCGTCGTCGAAACGGATGATGCGCCCTCGAACCACGTCGTCAGGGTTGATGCAGTAAAAATGGGCCTCTATCCCGTGCTCGCTCCTGGCCCATTCGCTGATGGCGGCCAGTTTGCGCTGGAAGAGCCGAAAGCCGGGGGAGATGAAAAAATCATTCTCCAGGCAGACCCAGTAATCGAGGTCGGAACCGGCGCTCTGGCCCACCGAACCGGCCGAACCCATGAGGTAGAGCCCTTCCACCACCGGGTTGGCCGCGGGGGCGGCTTCCGGGACGTTTTCCCGGGAGGCCAGCCAGCCCTGGTCGATGAACCTGACCCCGAAAGGGGTCTCGGGGTCGTCCACATAGCCGATCTCGCCGGGGACGTTTTGGTTCATGAGAAGAGGCGCCAAATCGAAGACCCGGGCGTAGCCTTCGGAGGCGTAGCGCCTCAGTTCCCGGATGCGGCCGAGGTTGTTGCGGCTCAGGACATCGCGATTGCGGCTGATTTCCAGGGCCAGGGCTTCATCGCCCGGATTGAGCGGGGTCGGGTTTTTCATAGGCCTGAAAAATGATACGCAAAAAAGGCGGACAAGTCAAACCGCCCGCCGCCCCACCCGGCCACCGGCCCCGGGGCCCCGGCACAAAAAACTTTATCTTTGAGCCTATTTTATGTTATATTTGACAATGCCCAAAAGAGATTGACAAGGCCGGCCGCCCGGCCCTGACCTAAGTGAACCGGCTTCGCCGGTCTGAAGTGAAATAGAAAATGCTCCGGCTCGGCTTATCCTCACAACTGTCCGGCTTCGCCCGGGCCGGTTTTATTTTGGCCTTGGCCATGGGCCTCATGGCGGGTTGCGGCCGCGAAGAGGGGGACCTGCTCAAGGACGGCTACTACACGGCCGAAGCCGCCGAATACAACTCCGAGGGCTGGAAGGAATTCCTGACCATCTACGTCAGCGCCGGGCGCATCGTCAGCGCCGAATACAACTCCAAAAACTTAAGCGGTTTCCTCAGATCCTGGGACATGGCCGATAAAAGGCTGAGCAACATCACCACCGGCACCAACCAGAGCAAATACGCCCGGGCCTACACGACGGCCCTTTTGAACCGGCAGGATCCGGCCAAGATCACCCCCATTCCCGGGGCCGTCAAGGCCCACCCGAATTTTCAGCTCCTGGCCGCGGCGGCCGTCGCCCAATCCAAAGCCGGCAGCCATAGGCCGGCCTTTGTAGAGCTCAAGGACCATCGCTAGAATGAAAGGGCAAACCAGCCTAGCCTTCAAGGTCATCCTGACCACTTTTCTGATGGTGATCGTCCTCAATGTCGGTTTTTTGTCCGTCCTGGCCTATTTCATGCCCTCCCTCATCAACACCATCATGCTCAACGTGCTGCCGGTCATGGCCCGGACTGCCGCCACGAGCGTGGGGGGCAACCTCCACACCCTGGCCGACCACCTGCTTCTCTTGAGGGATAACGAGGTGCTGACAGATCACCTGTCTTCGGATACCGACAAGAGGGCCGCTTTGGACCGGGCCATGAGCAGCCTGGGTTTCGTCTGGCTGGGCCTGTACGAGACGAACGGCGGCCTAAGGCTGGGCAGCAGCTACGCTCCCCGCGCCCTGACCGGGCACAAAATATATAACACCTTGCGGAAGACCGACAACCTGGTCATCCAGGACACCTCCGTGGGCGGCAGCGGGCTGGAGATAATAATCGGCGCGCCCTTAAGGGTCCAACGGACGGCGATTACCAAAACCTACTACCTGGTGGGCAGCTACGAATACGCCGTATTGAGCGACCTCATGAACGAAATCGTCATCGGCCGCAACGGCACGGCCTTCATAATCAATGAAGAGGCCCGGTTCATGGCCCACCGGGATTTGGGCAAGGTCTACGTCCGGCAGCCGGCTTCCGCCGACCTGGGGGAGGGCTTAAAAGAGACCCTGGCCCTGATGGTGGAAGGCCAGGTGGGGGCGGTCGCCTTCCGCGGCCCCGACGGCCTGATGTTCATGAGCTACGCCCCCATTCGCGGCACCCTGTGGTCCCTGGGCATACTGGCCCCCCAAAGCGACTTCATGGGGGCGGTCCGCACGGCCGGCCTCGTTTCCTTCTTCATCGCCATCTCGGCCGTTCTCTTTTTCGGCGCGGCCCTGCGCCTGACCATCAGCCGCATCCTCACCCGGCCCCTGGCCATAATCACCGATAACGCCAACCAACTGGCCCTGGGGGGCTTCGGCCGCCGCCTGCCGTCCCATCTTTTGGCCAGGGAGGACGAGGTGGGCCGCCTGGGGGAAGCCTTCACCACCATGTCCGAGGCGGTGCGCCGCGTCATCAGCGACATAGGCGATCTGACCAAGACCGTCCGCTCGGGCACTTTAGGCGAAAGGGCGAACCCCGGAGTCCACCAGGGCGATTACGCCAACATCATCTACGGCATCAACGACATGCTGGAGGTTATCTGCGCCCACCTAGACGCCCTCCCGGGGGCCCTGGCCCTCTTCAACCACCGGGAGGAACCGGTCTATTTAAACCGGACCATGAAAGATATTCTGGCGGAGATGGATCTTAGGCCGGACCGGCCGGACCTCCTGGCCGCCATAGTTTCCCAGGGCCAGGGGGGGGAACTGCCGCCGAAGGCCGCGGCCATCTTCAATCCCCAGGTCGTGGACGACGAAAACTGGACCTCCCAGGTCGTTTGGCCCGGCCAGGAAACCCGCCATTACGCCCTCCACCTTCAGAGCCTGGGCGTCAATGACGGAAAGGGAGGCGGGGACGGCGCGGCCCTGATTATGAGCGACGTCACCGCGCTCAATCGGGCCATCGACACGGCCAAGGCGGCCAGCCAGGCCAAAAGCGAGTTTCTGGCCAACATGAGCCACGAGATAAGAACCCCCATGAACGCCGTCATCGGCCTTACCCACCTTCTGCTCCAGACGGGGCTGCAGCAGCAGCAATACGAATACGCCTACAACGCCAACCGCTCGGCCCAGGCCCTCTTGGGCATCATCAACGATATCCTGGATTTCTCCAAGGTGGAAGCCGGCAAGATGACCGTGGAGAGAATCCCCTTCAGCCTCAAGCAGGTCTTGGACGACATAGCGATTTTCTTCCGGGAGCAGAGCGCCAAAACCGGCGTGGCCCTCTTTTTCGACCACAACCCGGGCCTCCCCAACTCCCTTTTGGGCGACCCCCTGCGCCTTAGGCAAATCTTCATCAACACCGTCGGCAACGCCTTCAAGTTCACCAAGAAGGGCTCCATAACCATTTCCGTCAGCCTCGAAAAGCAGGTCGGGGAAGAGTGGACCTTGGCCTTCGCCGTCAAGGATACCGGCATAGGCATGACCAAGGAGCAGTGCGAAAACCTCTTCCAGGCCTTCACCCAGGCCGATACTTCCATCACCCGGCAATACGGAGGCACGGGCCTGGGCCTGACCATCACCAAGAGCCTGGTGAGCCTGATGAAAGGGGAAATCTCGGTGGAGAGCGAGCCCGGCCGGGGCACGACCATGACCTTTTCCTGCACCTTCGGCCTGGATATCACCGCCCCGCCGGCCGACATAGCCGTCGACCCCGTGGCGGCCCTACTGGCCGAAAGAAGCCTCCCGGAGAAAAGCCAGGCGGAGACGACCGATCTGGAGGGCTTGCGCATTCTCTTGGTGGAAGACAACGATGTCAACGTCTTGGTGGCCAGGTCGCTGTTGAAGAAAATGGGGTTCACCGTGACCGTGGCCGGAAACGGCTCGGAGGCCTTAGACCGGCTGGACGAAGCCGTCCGGGCCGGCCTGAAGCCGGCCTATGACGCGGTGCTCATGGACCTTCAAATGCCGATCATGGACGGTCATGAGGCCACCCGGCGCATCCGGGCCGACATGCGCTTCGAGGGGCTCATCATAGTGGCCATGACCGCCCACGCCTTTGAGGAGGAGCGGGAGCAATGCCTGGCCTCGGGCATGAACGACCACATTGCCAAGCCCATCGACGTGGGCATCCTGAAAAGCACCTTGAGGCGCTACCTCCTAAAGGAAGGCTGCTAGAGCCTTCCCGCGCCGCGGCGGCCCTGGAAGAAAGAGGTTATGAGCCGCCGGCCGGCTTCGGCCTTCAGCCCCCCCCGCACCAGGAGGCGGTGGTTGAGCCCGGGCGTTTCGGCCAGGTTCAAAAGGGAGCCGGCCGCCCCCCAGCGGGGCTCCGGGGCGCCGAAGATTATCCGCCCCACCCGGGCGTGTATGGCGGCCGCCAGGCACATGGGGCAGGGCTCTAAGGTACAGACCAAAAGGTGGCCGGGCAGGCGGTAGTTGCCAACGGCCCGTGCCGCTGCCCGTATGGCCAGTATTTCCGCGTGGGCCGTGGGGTCGGCCAGGGTCAGCACCTGGTTGCGGCCCCGTCCCGCGAGGCGGCCCTCGGGGTCGGCCAGGACGGCGCCGGCCGGCACCTCTCCCTCGGCGGCGGCCCGGGCGGCCTCCACCAGGGCCTCGTCCATGAGGGCCGCTTCCATATCCGTGAAATCTTCTAAAAAAAGCCTTGACTCAACACACATAAATGGTTATATTACTCTGTTACGGGACGTGGCGCAGCCTGGTAGCGCACCTGAATGGGGTTCAGGGGGTCGCTGGTTCAAATCCAGTCGTCCCGACCATAATTTCAATAACTTCTTGCCTTGTTTTATCCCGCCTATAAGCTCATCATCACCGCGACGGCGGCCGTTCCGGCCGCCGCCTCTCGCCTTATGCCGGACCGTTCAAATTCTACATCCCCACCCCCCCGGCCGTCAAGGGGACAGGGGGTTTTGAAAAAATCTTTCCTTTGGAACAATATCTGTGATATACTAAAGTAGGTAAAGAGTTTGTCTTCAATAAGGCGTTAAGTACGGTATAATTCTGGCGCGATTTGCCTTCAGGCTATGGCGGCCGGAAAAATACTATTTTAGAAGGAGCCGGCCGGTTTGACCCGCGCACTATCAATCCCGCGTTTTATCAAATCCCCCCGCCTTCGGGCCGGGGCCAAGGCCGGCGCGCGCCATAGGGCCGGGTTTTCCCTCACCGAACTTCTCATGGTCGTCGTGATCATGACCATTGTCACCGGCGCCGCCTTCACCCTGTTTCAAATCGGGGCCCGCCACGAGGCCCGCCAGCAGGACACTTTAAGCCAAACCATGAACCTCAGGGGGGCCCTCCACACCATGGCCCGCGATGTGCGCATGGCCGGCAACGGCTTGGTCGTCACCGGGGTTGACAGGTTTGACATCTTCGTGCACCAGGACTTCGCGGACCCCCACGCCCACCATAATTCCCACGGCTGGTTCCGCCACCGGGGGGCGGACAAACACGGGGTCAGGGCCATTTTCGGCATCGCCGGGGTTAACCCGAATAACCCGAGCGCCACGCTTGAGCCCAATCAACCTGGTTTCCCGGATGCCCTGACCATCTTCCGGGCCGCCCATGAAAACCCCCTGCCCATTGGGAAATTGGAATATTCTTTCACCCCGGGGGTCGGCGCTTCCTTCATCCTTCAAGACCCCGTCACCGAGGGCGAGGAAATAGCCGACGGCGACATGGTGGCCCTGGTCACCGATAGCCCCCGGGCCGTCATTCTCCAGGCCTCCTTGGCCCCGGGGGCGGCAACCAGTACAATCACCGTGGGCGATCGCTTCAAGCCCGATGCGCCCTTGCCCGGCCTCAACTTTCCGGCCGGCTCCAGGGTTTTCAACCTGCGCGATGTCTCCTTCGTCACCTACTACATAGAGCGGGGAGCGGATTTCAACCGCCTCATGGCCAACCACCATTACGACATACACCCGGACACCGCCGACCGCGGCCTTTCGGTCGTGGCCGGCCATATAGACAATATGAAAGTGGCCTACAGATTAATGAATCCGGATGAATCCGCCGGCCCCACGCTGCCGTCCGGCGCCGGCGCCAGCCCCATAGACCCCATAGAGGGTCTCACCAGGACCATAAACGAGGGCGTTTTGGACGATGATGAGTCGACCGTGTGCATGGCGAGCCTGTCCCTCCTCTCCCGTTCCAGCCGGCCCAGCCACATGGGCGGAACCGGCGAGGATTTCTGCTGGCCCGGGGGCGGGGGGGGGACCACCGGCTGCTATACGCCGCCCAACGATGGCCACACCCGCCGGATGATGATTGAAAACATCAACCTGCGCAATAACGGGCGGGGGCTCTGTACCGCTTTTTGACGGTGATTTATGGGTTTAGGGGATTTTAAGCAAAAAAACCGAAAGACCGGCCCCCGGCGCTTTTTGGGCTTCACCCTCGTGGAATTCATCATTGTGCTGGCCATAGCCGCCATCCTGGCCATCATAGCCGTGCCGGCCCTTTTCTCCATCGTGCCCTCGGCCCAGGCTAGGGCCTCCGCCCGCAATGCGGCCGGCCTCATGCAGCAGGGACGCATACTGGCTGAAAACTCCCAGAAACCGGCCCGGGTGGTCCTGGCGGATTGCCGGGGCCCCCTGGCCTCCGCGCCCCACCCCTGCCGGAACCGCGCCCTGGAGCCGGGCGTCTTCAATGCCTTCCTGGAAACGGCGGCCTTTGACGACAGCGGCGCCTTCGACGAATGGGCCCCGGTGGGCGGCGAGAGCCTCCGGGCCCTGGACCGCGGGGTTAGTGTGACCGCCACGGCCCCCCCGGTCGCGGGCAATCCCAACGGGGTCTTTTGGGCGGTATTCATGCCCTCCGGGGATCTGTGGGCCTCCCACAACTCCGCGGGGGTGTTGTCCGCCAACAGCTTCATGGAGCTTGAATTCAAGAGCGCGCGCGGAACAGGCTGGCTTCTTGCCGTCAGCCGGGGCCGGGCCGCCCTGGAGCGAATGGAATAGAGATGAAAACCGGCTTCACCCTTGTCGAGATCCTCGCCTCCCTGGTGATACTGGCCATCGGCTGCCTGGCGGCCCTGGCCATGCAGTCTTACGCCTTTGGCGGCGGGGCCCAGGCCCACGGGCTAACCGTGGCCGCCTTCCTGGCCGAGTCGGAGGTCGAGCGCCTCCTCTCCTTAAGGCGCGGCGAACTATTGGATGCGGACTTCGTGCCCGCCAGGGTGCGCTTAAACAGCGATGGCTCAAACTGCCCCGATGGTTCGGCCTGCTACACCCGCACGGTTGACACCAGGAACCACTACCCCACCCGGTGGAGCGTGGGCGTCTCCATCTGCGTAGCCGTGCCGGGCGAACCCATTTGCGATGACTATAATCCCAATAGTTATGATCCCGGCCAGGCCGGCGGGCGGCACCTAATCTACGACACCTTCGTAACCTACCTGAACTTCGGCGCCGGCGACTAGGGGCCAGGGAGAGCCGTCATGACCAGCCATCTAAAAACCATGCCCCCGCGCCAGCCCCGGGGCTTCGTCCTCCTCTTCACCATGGTCATCCTGGTGCTTTTGGGCATCATGGGCTTTTCCATCATGGCCAGCACCCGCACGGAACTAAGCGTCTCCCACGACATCCGCCTGGGGCGGGGCGCCTTCCAGCAGGCCGATCTCACCCTCCGTGCGGGCCTCATGGCCGCCTTGGCCAGGATCAACGATGAACTTGATCCCTGCGATGTATTCAGGTCACTCTCCGGCCCGCCCTCCGACCGGCCGGCCTATGAAGTGCGCTTCGGTTCCTCGCCCTCCTGCGGCACCGGTTCCGGCAGCTCCGCCACCGACCTGACCGTGCCGCGAATCGACGCGCCCACCTTGCAGCACATACTTAACGGCTATCTCCAGGCCCTGGAAACCACCGCCTTCGAGCCCCAAATCAGGGTCTTTTACGGGGGGCAGGAGGTGGGCACCGCTTCCGTGGTCCAACATATCGACAACGACGCCGCGGGCTCTTCCACGGGCGACGCGGGAAGCGTGCCGGTTTACCTGGTGGTCAGGGCCAACGGCCGCCTGCCCCGGGTGGCCGGGGAGGACACCAACTATTTCGAGGCCGAAAGCGGGGCCACCCACAGCATAATCATGGGCGTTTACCGCTATTTAATGTAGGAGCGCCCCTATGGCGCACACGAAGGAGTTTGGAATGAAGAAATATATCGTTCTCCTGGGGCTTATGGTCAGCCTGGCCGCCCGGCCGGCCTTGGGGCAGCCGGAGATGAGGGATTACCA
>Ga0099364_10001951_pt1 | contig 33276 bp, 28 predicted proteins | sample TergutTh196P3_FD_73070 | JGI IMG/M metagenome (GOLD analysis project Ga0099364, IMG submission 73070) | Microcerotermes parvus P3 segment gut microbial communities from Pointe-Noire, Republic of the Congo - Th196 P3 | ecosystem: Host-associated > Arthropoda: Insects > Digestive system > Gut ... | reverse complement strand
GCCCTTTCGCCCGTTCACCCTTTCGCCCTTTCGCCCCTTCGCCCTCACTTTTCTTCTGCTTAGCATTTGGCTGTTCAAAGGGATGGCGCAGGAGGTGAATCTGAATTGGGATGATACCCGCAACAAACAGACGGTCAGCGTTAAGTTATATGATACGGACGAAGGTGATTTTTTGCTTGATCTGCCGCTGACATTCCATTTGAACGCGGATAATATACTTTTTATGATTGTAGGGAGCGAGTATGACCTGGGACGCAATAATTCGGTGTGGATGTTTGATAAAACAGTTGATCTGAATGCGTTCGTCAAGCAGAACCCAAATGTAGGAGTCTCTAAATCGTTCAAAAAGAACAACAAACGGTTTATACAGTTTTACGAACAATCGGAAAATGTGGAGAAATATGTATTATTCGAGCGAGGATTCGAGAGGGTGCAGTCGTCGCCCAAACCTGTTTTTTTCCAGATAACAGACCCCACCAAACCGGCGTTGTTGAAGTTGAGGTTTTATGTCGCATCGGGGAAAAGCAATGGACTTTATGTGTTTTCTTCAGAGGCGGGATTGATAAAAATAGCAGTTAACATTCAAAAAAATAATTAGTTATGAGTAGATTGAAACATATTTTTTTATACGTAATACTTTTTTACAGCCAGGCCTGTTTCTTATTGACAGCAGGCGATATTATATTGGTAAAAAAAGAAACATTATACAGCACAAAGAATGGCAAGCAGATAGGCGACCTTTCTTTGAGCGTAGAGGTGAAATCGGTCGAATCTAGCCAAAAAGAGTTTTACCTGATCATCGGAGAAAGGAACAGTGACAAGATAATCGAAGGGGGTAAATCGAATAAATCATTGTGGATTTTCAACAAAAAAATCTCTTTTAATAACGTCAAGAAAGAGGCTAAAAATCAGGATATTAATTTGGATGCGAAAGGATATCATGATTTAGAGCCTTTTACAAATTCAAACATTACATTCGACATAAAAAGCTGGAATGAAATGAATAGGCAAAGTAAATACGCCTTTACCGTCGATGCGCCTGCCGGCAGGGAAGTGGTTTTAAAACTTCATTTCTTCCTCGCTACGGTCGAAAAAAAGGTTACAACGATTGACGACGACGCAAGGGTAACGATAGCATTTACTGTCCCGCAACCGGGGACGTCGGCTTCAGCCACTCAGACACAGCCAGCTTCTACGACAACTGCATCGTCAACTGTGCCGGCGGCTACGACTTCGTCAGCCGCAACATCTTCAGCACCACAATCTCAACCGCAAAACCGCACCCCAGCACAGTCGCCCAATGATCAGAGAGAAGTAGTCAACCTTTCCGAAAGAATAAGTTCCCAGCCACAGGTCGCGAGAACAAATGAGCAACCGGATGCCGAAAGACAAAGAGAATTGAAGGCGCAGGCGGAGGAACTTCAGAAACGTACGGAAGATTTGAATTTGTTTATTACGGTAAAAAATAAGGAGATGGCGTCTTTATTGTTGGATATTGAGGAGTTAAGTACAACTAAACGCAAAATTTCGGCAAAGGAAATCGATTCAATAGAACTTGTACTCAGTGAGATGCGAAAAAAAGTAGAGTATTGGGATAAGGGATATACCGACATCTTATTGAAAGAAGAACCGATACAGGACAAATTTACGAAGTTTAGTTCCGACCAGACGATTGCGATGAAACAATTGGCAGAGATAAGAGGGAAGACCTCCTCGCCGAAAGACATGTTGATGAAGATAGGCATTTTCGCCGCCGTCTTTATGATGGTAGTGATGCTCCTCATGCAAATACTGAAACCTTTCCTGTCGAAAAAGAAGATGGCGAAACTGCAGGCGACACAAATGAAAATGATGCAGGGACAGTCGCAGATAAAAGGAATAGGCAGTAGCGCCACAAATTTACAAGGTACAATCAGCAAAATATAGAATAATATGATTAAAAATACATTAGCCCATTTCCTTTGGATGATTGTCTTGCTATCGTCGTGTACGCACATAAGACATGAAGGTCATGGTTCCACTTACAGCGTCAACACAATAGAGATGGAGTGGCCTGAAAACGCTGAAGACGTCCGTTTTCGATTTAATCTGATAGATGAAAGAACGGATGAAAAAATCGTATGGAGAGAATTGTCAAAAGACCATGTCGACGTATTGTCCGATGGCGAATATCTGACCGTCAAGGATTTATCGAGATTATCCAATTCGGGAGGAATTATTCCCGATAATATCTTAGTATCGTTGTTAGTCGACAAGAGTATTCGCGTTGATGATATGGAAAAAGTACGTAGCGCTGTTTCCAAATTTGTGGATGCGCTTCCCGAAAATACGGTTTATATCTCATTTTTTGACGAACAACTGCGGAGTACGAAAAGAATAACGCGCGATAACTTTGATGACTTTCAAGAAGAGTTCTCCATTTCTACCAATTATAAGTTGCTGTTCGACGCCGCACTGAAAAAGTTCAGGGAACTGTGCGGTGAAAAGTCTTCAATCACAGACCCCCAACTTATTGAGAAGATTGATAACGTAGAGATTACCCACTATTTGGTTTTACTGACCGACGGGCGGGTAGACGAAAATAACCTCCGGACAGCGGAAGATATTCAGAAATTCAGCGAATATGTGCAGCTTTTAGATGCGGACCCGAACAACAAGCGGCAGGTCGAAATACATGCCGTCCGCTTTGGGGAAGAAGAAGAAGACGTCGACCAGACACTCTCGTACCTGTGTGTAGACCTTCGTAACCGTGATGTCCAGGGCGGTTTATACATATCCGACCCTGAAGCGTTTATCGAAAAACTGAAAATCAGCGATAAACGATATCCTGATTATGAACTTACCGTTTTGTTCAGTGATGGCAAGATTCATCACGGGGCGGAAAAAGAGATGATGATCCGTATAAATTATGAAGACAAGAACGCTGTTGGACATAAAGATTATGCTATTGGAACACTGCTTCGGCCTGTCAAACAGGGAAGTCACAACTTGTGGAGATTGCTGTGGGGCTTTCTGTTGTGGACAGCGCTGCTGGGAATCACGTTCTTGGTGGTTCAATTTCTCATTCCTTTCCTTCGGGTATATATTATCGACTTCGACAGGCGGTATGTCCGAAAATATTCTTTTGAGAAAGATACCGCGCACGATTGTCATTATTGCCTTAACGAGATAAGAGACGATGAAGAAATCGTTACCAAATGCAAACACATCGTGCATAAGCATTGCTGGGTGGAAAACGGTTGTCAATGTGCGGATTATGGCAAGCATTGCAAAACGGGGAAACAATTTTTATTTGACTCGAAAAAAATATTTAATAGAGAGAACCGGCTTTATTTTATGCCATACGTGTTGTACGGAATGACGGGAGGCTTCATAGCGTGGTTCATTTTACAAATGATTAACTTTTGGGTACCAAATCTCTTTGAATCATTTGCGACCTATTTGATGACAAAATTTTATCCCGGATACGATACGAAATTTCTTCCCTTTCTCATACAGGTCTATCTGCTGAAAATAAACAGTTTTCTCAGTACGGGGATATTAATGGGCCTCATCCCGGTATTTTTCCTGGCGCACCTTGATAAATCGAAGCAAAGCCATGTTTCTTTAGCGTGGGTATTCATCAAAAGTTTATTAGGATGTGCAGCAGGATTTTTAACGTTCCTGATAGGCGCTATACTGTTTATCAACAATGAAATGGGTGTGAATCATTTCTTAACCGACTGTATACCCTGGGTCTTGTCGGGATGCGTGTGGGGCTTATGCCTTTCGCCACGGTCGGGCGTTGTATGGAAATACATTGTAATTGGGGGAATAGCTGCCGGATTATTAGGCTTCATCGTTCTGTTTACAGGCAAATGGTGGGGCGATTATGGCGTCTTGCTCGGTCTCATGGTAGTAAGCGCAGCGTTGGGTATTGTTTTTGTTTACTCACGACGTATCGCGCTGAGGTATTTCCTGAAATTTACCGGCAAAACCCCAGCAAAAGTGGCTATTCATAAATGGATGAGCGTAGCCGGCGGCAGCAGGGAAGTCACTATCGGGAAATCGAAAGACTGTACGATATGCATGGAATGGGATGACCACCAGTCGCTTCGCGATGTCAATGTCAAATTGTATGTTGACCGAAAAGATAAGATTCCGTGCCTGAAAGTCATGGATGAACATATCGTTTACAACTGGACGGTTGCGAAAAAGAATGATGAGTTCCAGTTGAAAAACGGAGCTAAATTCAAACTTGGGAATACTGTTTTCCGGTATATAGAAAAAAGCTGACGACAAAGAAGAAATATGATTCAGTCAGGATACAACACGCCACACTCAGTTTTTCCGCTTTGGGGAAAGAACGCCGCTTTGCCCGGCTTAGCCGGCAAACGTTCTCCATACGCATTATGTTCCTCGATATACAATGCTCCACACTTCTCCGACAATATGACGCACTCCTTCGAAAGGGGGTGTAAGGTGTGGGGCGAAGAAGTGTACCCTTTACTTTCGTGGTTTGAGACACAAAGAGTAAAAGAGGCGCATGTCATGGTTGTGGGTGCAGGCGCTTTGGGTAATGAGGTGTTGAAAAACTTAGCTCTTATTGGGGTAGGCAATATTGTCATCGTCGATTTTGATACGATTGAATACAGCAACCTGACACGCTCTATCTTATTCCGCCCTGACGATGCCGACAAGGGTTTATATAAAGCGGAAGTGGCGACAAGGCGAATCAAAGAGATAAATCCGACGATTCATGTTCAAACGGTTTGTGGAGATTTGGCGACCGACACAGGTTTGGGGCTCTACCGAAAAATGGACGTTATCATCGGATGTTTGGATAGCCTCGAAGCCCGTATTATGCTGAACCGCATCTGTTTTCGTGCCGGAAAGTCATGGATAGACGGCGGTATCGGAGACTTGGAAGGACAGGTAACCGTGTATCAGCCCGGAGAAAATTGCTATGAATGTAACCTGACGGACGATGAAAGACGGGATTTGAGCAGCCGAACGCCATGCGCCGGAATAGTAAAAATGAACGAGGAAGCAGGACGGACGGCAACAACGCCTGTTAGTGCTTCTATCACTGCCGCCGTACAGGTGCAGGAAGCGATGAAACTGCTTCATCCGGAGGCAATCGAAGCCGGTAAGTTTGAGCCTTTAACAGGTAAGTTATTCGCTTATGAAGGAGCGCACCCTTCAGTAAGCATCTTCGAGTTCGCACCAAAAGACAAAGATTGTTTAGCGCATGAATTTTGGGACCCTGTCATTCAAATACCGGATTTAAGCGCGGATACAACTGTCTTTGAGGCGTTAGGGAGCTTCGTCGGGGAAATGCGGCTTCGCCGCGGTGATTGTAGCTTCACTTCGGGGGAAATGGCTTCGCTGGGGAAATTCGGCTTCGCCGGGAAAATACCGGCTGTTGAAATACATTTGCGAAACAATAAGTTTGTTGACCGGATCGTATCACGGGAAGGTAATAAGCGATTTTACCCTATGCTGCCCGAATCGCAAATACCGGATTATATCATGTCGAACGAAGAACTCAGGGATATTCAACTTTCCGAAGGCTTCTATCAGCATGACTTTGAGAATATTGACGCGACATTCCCCTATCCACAACTTACATTGCGTCAAATCGGTATTCCCAATATGGACGTCATCCCCATATCAACACCAGAAGGACTTTTTTATGTAGAATTATTGTAGTTATCAGTATCAGTTATCAGTTATCAGTTATTCAATTATTCAGTTATTATGAAGTACCCGCGACCCCTTGAGCATATAAAAGCAGAGACCTATCTGACCTCCTTTCTTAATTCCTGCAAAGAAGTTGTCATTGAACCGGAGGGCGTATTCAGCCGCAATTACGCTGACGACATTAAAGAAGTCGACACCGACGAGTTCGATAAAAAGTTAGTTTTGAAGTTGTCGCGCGACAGCATATTTCACGTGCTGCCTGAAGGCATGTTTTTCATTGAAAATAAGTTAAGGGACTTAGGCAAAAAAGGAGATTTGGAAATATTCAAAGCGGAAGCAGAGCGCATCAGATTGGAAAAACGAAAGATATTAGCGTTTTTCCAACCCTTTGATATGACCTACTTCAATCTGCGATTTGAATTGGAGAAGAAAATTAATAGTATGACTACTAACCGGACTCCAATAATAATCGATAAACTGTTCAACGTTTACGACCTTAACAGAAATAATCCGCTTATACGAAAAGTGATTCCACTCATTCCTATCGCTTCCGAGATAAGAGGGAACAAACACCTGATGAAAGACATCCTGAAAATCTTATTTTACCCTGCAAAAGTAGATATGTATCTACTGAAAAGGCGTAAAGCATCAGGAGGCAAAAAATCAGTTATGAAAATGAACATCTATATCGAAAAATTATCCGCCTCACAATTCAGAACGTTAAAAAAAGATGCAGACGAATTTGCGGAATTTTTCTACGAATGGTTTTTACCCGTTGATATGAGTTATGAATTTAAGGTAAAGGATAAAAATCAACGTTTTACCTTAGGAAAAGCAATGACATTAGATTATAATACTTATTTATGATGAAAGAAGAATATAATAACATTTTTTGGAGAACAGGGTTAGAGATCACGCCCGAAACATTTGTACAGGTAGATAAATATGTATGCGCTCAGCAAAATCTGATTCGTAAACTTGTCAACCTGCAGTACTACGGAGTATTACCGGAAATAGAAGCGGGCGCTCCGGCATTGACCGTCAACGCAACCCTGAACGGCTCGGAGATAATGATGGAACGACTGTACTGTAACGGCGTTACAAAAGAAGGACATCTGATTCAATTCAACAACGAACAATTACCCGCCCTGAGAAATCAACGATTGATGACCAAGAACAGTACTTCCGGATATTGTTTTGTGGTTTTACGAATCAAATGTTTTGAACAAACGTTAGTCGAACCGGTCGAAAACCTGGAAACGCCTCTTGCACTTCCTGTATACGAATTGGATGTAAAGGAACTGACACAAATTGCCGGCAATGAATTGCCGATATTGAAAATCGATACGACGCAATATAGTCCGAGAATAGACCCGAACTATATCCCGCCCTGTATGGCTGTGCGCTCATGCGAAATACTTGTGGAGCAATACCGGAAGCTGAAACAGATGGTGACCGACATAATAGCGGTAGTATCAGGGAAAAAATCGCAATATCAGCAGTTGATGTATCCGGTTACGCTCCTGTTATTCGACCTGGAGCATTTTTCCCTGAACAATCCTCCCTACTATTTTATTCAACTATTGAAGAAAACAGTCAAAACAATCGATTTTTTTGTCAAACATAGCGGATGGAATCTCACTGATGTCATCAAAATGCCTTATGTTCATGATGATATTTCAATTATACTGAACTCGTTGGCAAAATGTTTTCAGGACATCCAGCTGTTTATCGGAAAAGCGACGATGATAAAAGAAAAAGAAGAAGATTTTACCCCGAGGATTTAGTTTTCAACTTTCAATTTATAAAAAGATGCAAGGAATAAAATTGCCGATTACGGTTACGGGACGTTTTACGGAAGAAAATGTTACCCCGAAAATAAAAGATTCAATCGACGGATTTCTACAACTCTTGGTCGCTTCCCCTCAGGGAAGTTTCAAGTCTGATTACAACTTTGGGTTTGAGTTTCAGAATTTCCGGTTTGTAAACAGCGATTCAAACGAACAGATCAATTTTAAAAAGCTTTATGGCGATTGCGTGAACAAAAATAATTACGCGCATGATTTGATGGAAAATATCAAGGAGTTTGAATCGCGGTTGAAAAATGTGCATGTCAAGATGAACTATGATCCTAAAATAAAAAAAATATCGTTAGACATCACCGGAGATTATGAAGAGAATTATGTAGAAAAAAAATATGAGAAAAATATTTCATTTTTAATTTGGTAAAATAATGGACAAATCGTTAGAATTTCATCGTAGAGAAATCATTAGTAAGGCGCTTGAACTGTGGGAAGAAAAAAGCGATCTCAGGGATATCGAAAAAGACCCGATAGTCAAACTCCTTTTATCGGCATTAGCCTATCAGTCACATTCGGTGCTGAAGGAAATGGAAACGCTTAAGGAAGAGACAATCAATGAGTTCCGGAATAAGATGATCCCTTATTACCTGATAAAACCCTTTCCGGCCTACTCCATCATTCAAACAAAGATAAAAGAGAACCTGAAAGACAAATTAGTGCCATTGACAACCTATTGGGTGAACGAGCAAAGTTCATTCGAGTTCGGGAAGAAGAAATATCCCTTCGTACCGCTATTCAATACTAAAATCATTCAGGCGACTATCTCGGATAAAGAAGTAAACAGGGATATAAACGCGATCGACTTAACCCTGACTTGCAATGAAGTAATAGAAGATTTTTCGGGCATCTCGTTCTATCTGGAAGGAATAGGCGTCAATGAAGACGTCGACATCTTTATCGATAATAAAAAATTGCCGGTTATCAAACCCTATGAATACGAGAATCTTCCTTTTTCGGATTTGTTTCAAAGTCATTTTTTGCTCTCGGAAGATAACCAACTTCAGATAGGATGTTATGATTACTGGCAGGAGTTGTATCTCAAAAACCAGATACAATTTTTCTATATCGGCGATTACAACCCCGACAGAATAATCAACCGAAACATCTCGCCGGTCTTTTCTATCCGGTTTAAAAACCTGTTGAAACAGGAATACCTTAACGATTGCTCCATTAAGATAAATTGTTTCCCGGTTTTGAACGTACAGCAAAATTCGGAGTACCTGACGGATGATGAGCCGGTCAAGAAATTATCGGCGGATAACAGCACTTTCCTGAACCTGCTTGTAGATATTCATACAGATAACCATATCGACGATTTTATCATCCGGCATTATGGCCTCGAACGATACAGCCATAAGGAACTGCTCTTTCAGTTAAACGACTTGTTTAATCGCTTTATATCAGACTATTATGCCTTTAAAGACATTGAAGAACTGAAAAAAGGTGACAAAATGGAAACTATCTATAAAACATTTCGGGAAATATTGCCGGTCATAAAACAGGACACGGATGATGTGCACCCAAGCGTTTATGCCATACTGAAATTAAGCGAAAAACTGACCCGTCCGAGCGACAGTGTGAAAGTGAATTTTTTAACAACAAACTGTGAATTAGCTAACGGCATTAGTAAAGGCGAAAAACCGGTGACTATCTCCGAATTTTTAGACAAGGAAAAAACAGTCTTACTACAGGATACAGCCGGCGGACGCAAAGAAGAACGGAATGAAGCCAATATCAATCACTTGGCACGTTATAACCTGCTGACAAAAGACAAGTTAGTCACTGCCGCCGACCTGAAAGCGCTCTGTTACCGAGAGTTAAAAGATAAAATACGTAATGTCGCCGTTAAAAATACGGGCGAACAAATCAATATCCGGATAACGCTGAAAGATGATTATTTCCCTGAGCAAAAGGAAAAAACATTTTACGAATCGATGATTCAACAAAAAATCAATGCCCGTTCGCTCTTGTGCATCCCCGTCTCGGTTGTTATAACAGTCTGAAAATGAGTGTATTGAGAAACAATGAATCCGATGTCTCCAAGTCCGAATGGATTTCTGCCGGGGTATTCCCTTTCAGCCGCCGCTGTGGGGTAGTTTTGATTTGTATCTTATTATTCTTGCCCGCTCATTCGCAAAAACAAATAGATGTCACCGATTTATTAATCGAATGTTATGAACTGTTGTACACCACTACAATAATCGCGAAGCCTGAACCGGAAGTCGCCGCTGTATTTACCTGTATGCAGCCGCCGGAAAACTTTTATGATGACTTTTTTGATTTCAGGATAGGATTCGACTTGCTTACACAAATAAGGGAAGTTTTTACATTCTCATTCAGCGACAGCGTATGCGCCCCGTTGTCAATACCGTTGCGAATCACGGGCGAATGGAGCGAGCGGAGAGGCGAAGGTAAATTGCATCAAGGGGTAGATTTCGGATTAAGCATTGGCGATACCGTTTACAGTTCTTTTTGCGGTGAAGTGCGCGTTGAGACATTTGACAATAGAGGATATGGCAACGTCGTCGTGATACGCAATTACAACATGAGCGAGACCCTTTACGGTCACTTGGACAAAAGTTTAGTCAAAAACGGCCAAAAAGTTAGCGTCGGCCAACCCATCGGCATAGGCGGAAACACCGGTGTCTCAACCGGCCCCCATCTCCATTTTGAAATCCGTTCCTCCGGTTACAGTTTCAACCCCATCTATAAAGGGCTGTTTCTTGGCCATTTCCCCTTTTTCCGTTAGCTTATTAACCGCAAAGTACGCAAAGAAGGCGCAAAGAACGCAAAAATCAAAAAAATGTGCTATTTTTTATAATTTCAATCGCTTTTTCCAAGAGTTCATCCCGTCCTTTCCGAATCCCTTGAATGGTAGGTTTTACCTCAATATCCGGAACTATGCCGATACGCTGGGTTCCGCTCCCATCCGGATAATAAACACCAATGCCTGAAAACCCTGCTTTCAGTCCGCCCGGTAATGGGATAAATGATATATTTCCGTCAGCTCCCTGCGTTTGGCTACCAATGATAACCGTATTGTCTCCGGCCCTGAACGCCATAGCGGTATATTCTGCAAGACTTATGGTTTCTTCATTCACAATGACAACTAATTTTCCCTGAAAATAATTTTCTGATTTAGGTGTTTCAAAAACATTTAAACTATAACGGTTCCATGCGTTACGGCTCCCTGCGTTGTTATCTGAAAACGACACTGGACTACCAAAATTAAATTCTCCCGGATTATTTAGATTTGCTATTGTAACTCTCGTAAAAGGCTTTCTTTTCGAGTTAAAATAATTCCCCAATGAAATAATTACAGAAGTGGCAGGATAATTCCGAATATCAATGATGATTCCTTTCGCATTCATAAAAGACTTTTTGATTTGGGGTATTTCTGTGTCTTTGATGGTTGCAAGCGTAATATATCCAATAAAAGCATCTTTATCAATCATAATACTGTCATAAGATAATTTACTGCTTCTTTCGTTCATATTCAAATCAGCCCTTTTATACAATGTTAATTCCTTTTGCTTTATTGTTCCGGAAGAATTATAGACAACATGAATTGAATGATTATTCGAACGTACCAAATCGGGCGCTATGTGCCTCATGCTTGCAGCTTCGTTCGATGCCGGATAATAGGACTTGATACTGTCAATAATATATTCTATCTTCTTGCCGTTTACATGGGTGATGAAGTCGCCAATTTCCAAACCCGCAGTTTCTTTCAATTCCGGCTTGAAATAGTCAGTAACTGTTAATTTATTTTCAATAAACCGAACCCGAAAAGGCGCATACATGGTTCCTCTTAATGAGTCAATTTCATTTGTCCGTAAAGGGGCCTCCCCTGTTCCTCTCATTACGTCTATTTCATTTGCTTTTAAAAAATGTCTTGCATGCGTATCATTGGTTTCGCCTTCCCCAGTAATTCCAGGTTGGTTATCAAAAAATCTTCTTCGGTTTGCGACTCTTTATATGAACCGGAATTCGGACTTTTAGTTTGACAGCAACCTGATGAAATTAGGATTGAAAGCAGGACCAAAAGAAAAAAATGCGTTTTCATATCGGAATCCTGTGATCAAATACGTACATGACTGTGTATCAATTCGTTTTGAGCACCTTGGCCGTTTCACCGTTTACGGTGATAAAGTACAGGCCTTCGGGTAGTGTGCGCATATCGAATGGGTTTGTTTCGGGTTGCATGACTAAGACGCCGTAGATGTTGAAGACTTGAATTTTCAATTTACCAGATGATTGGTTTTGAACGAAACCTAAAGGTAATTCGTTTTTAGAGCCTGCCTCATTCATGCCCAGAAGCGTCACCTTTCCTTTCGTTGGATTAGGGTAGGCCATCAGGGCATTTGATGAGCGAGTAGCTTGGGGCAGGATATCGATTGTCCGAATTTTAAGGCCGTCGTTAGGAGTTAATTCACAGTGATAGGTAGCGTTGTCTTTTACCTGAAAGTATGGACCGGTCGCATCGGTGATAGCTTCGCCGGCCTTATACCATTGGAATCCGGTAAATGTGAATCCGCCGTTTGTTGACGAATTACAATTTATAGTGGGCACATCGGGGTATTCATAAAACACCTTTTCGTAGTAGCGTTCGATAACAAGCGTATAGTCTTGCGAATTTCCGCTTGGAGCCGTTATTGTAATGATGAAATGATTTTCGCCGTATTTCGACAAGTCGATGAGTTGCGGATTTTCATTTTTATTGTGGATTGTTATCGTACCGAAGATGTTTGAGATGACATTGACAAGCGCTTGGTCTTCTCCGTTTTCGGCTGGGGCGGAATAGAAAATATCATCCTTACGTTCTGTGGATTTATCATTTACTAAAATGTCGAATATCTCAGTGCTATGACTTATAACGGTAAGAGTTCCTTCTGTGAAGTTGATCAGGTAATTATTGCCAGCTGTTAGTGTCCCCTGTGCAATGACGTGTATACCGGGCGGATAGGGTGGCTGCAGAGACGTTGCTTGCAATGTCTCTACGGATAGCGCGCCGGTTAAGGTGTCATTTTCGAATAAACGGCCGGAGGTAATCGCATAATTCAAGGCTGGTGTCTGGCCATAGTCAATGGTCACACTGATAGCCATGATAGCAAGCGTTTCAGGTGTTATATCAAACGAGGCGGTCAGGTTGTTGAATGTATAATTGTCGTAGATAGCGTTGACAGATGCGGTAGCTAAGTATTCTGTGCCGACGTTTATTTGCGCTCCTGTTACGTTTACCGGCAGGTCTTCGTTTTTGACCCCAGTCGCCTTTGCAGTTGGTATTTGAGGATTGCCATTGTAGGCGAATGATCTGCCGCCCCACTGAACGGAAATGAGCGCTGGCGCTATTTCGAACAAGGTGGTGGTGTTTTCTAATACATAATGGCTGCCCGTACTGCTAAGTGATGCAGTGGCTAAATATCCCTTTCCGGCATCAGTTTGTTCTCCAGTAACGATTAGCTCCAGTATTTCGCCTTTGGCGCCTGTGGCAGTTGCGGTCGGCGCTTGCGGACTACCGTTGTAAGTGAGCAATGTGTTGCCCCATACTACGATAACGGTATCAGGTTCCGGTAAAATATCGAACAGGGTTATGGAGTCTTTTAATACATAATAGCGGTTCTGGTAGGTAAGCGATGCTGTTGCTGTATATCCTGTACCCACATTTGTTTGTTCTCCCGATACGGTTAAGGGCAGGTCGGCGCCATAAACATCTATTGCAGTAGCGGTTGGCGCTTGCGGATAGCCGTTGTAGGTCAGCGTTGTATTGCCCCAATGTACGGTAATGGGGGCAGGCGTAATTTCGAACTTAGTATTCAGGTTGCTTAACGAATAATTGTAGTTCGGAATAAGGAATGATGCCGTAGCGGTATAACCTGTACCGATGTCGGTTTGCAATCCCTTCGTATTTAGTGGCAGGTCTTCGCTTAGAACGCCGGTTGCGGTAGCGGTTGGCGCTTGCGGTTTACCGTTGAAAGGCAGCGATGTATTGCCCCACTTTACGTTAATGCTCGCCGGCGAAATATCAAACGAAGATGAATTGTTTAATAAGGTAACATTCTGATAGTTAGGATCGTTGGGATACGCCACGGCAGTGTATCCCTTACCTACATCTGTTCCTTGTCCCAAAATGGAAATCTGTAGGTTGTCACCCTGATAGTTTGCAGCGGAAGCAGTTGGCGCCTGCGGGTATCCGGTGTAGGTGAAGGATGGTTTATTCCAACTTGCGAGAAAAATAAGCGAGTTTGGCGGCAGATTAATGGCAAAGGGGGTGGTAGCATTACCTAAAACATAATTAGGGGCTGCCGTACTTAATGTAGCAGTGGCTAAGTATGAACCCACATTAGTTTGCTGTCCAGTTATGGTTAGTGCAAAGGGCGTTCCAAAAAGATCGGTCGCAGTTGCGGTTGGCACTTGCGGGGTTCCGTTCCAGTCGAATGATGTATTGCCCCACTGCACATTGCGGGTTGCCGGCGATATAGTATAAAGGACGGGTACTTCGGATATCGTATAATTGTTTTGATAGGGGTTAAAGTTTGCTACAACCCGCTGAACGCCGGCGTCTATTCCATTATATCCGAGACGGAGTGTCACATCTAACGGCAGGTTTCCGCCGTATATATCCGTAGTAGTTGCAGTAGGCAATTGCGGAGAGCCATTGTAAGTGAACGAGGTATTCGCCCACTGAATGGGACATTCATACGGAAGAATATAATACTCTTTACCGCTTGCGCCTGCGTCGAGTAAATAAGTGCCAGGATAAACCAGAAGTGCATCTGCATAGTATGTGTCTGCATCGGTATTCGGATATGACATTGATTGTGCTATTACAATTAACGGTACATCAACCCCTGCACTGTTGGTAGCGGTAGCTGTCGGTACTTGCGGGCTGCCGTTGTATGTCAATTCTAAAGGCCCCCACTGCACTGTGACTTGTTCAAGCTGTGCAAACAATAAAACGCTAAATCTTAATAATAAGCCGGTTATCAAAAAAAATCGTTTCATGATACTGTTTATTAATCCATTAATTAAATTATTATCTATCATTTCAAGCTACAAAGGTAAGATTTTTTTTGTAATGCACCCTGCATAAGCGTTTTTTTTGCAAAAAAATTTGGTAATTCAAAAAAAAAAATATTACTTTGCGCCGATAAAAACGCCCATTTATCGCCCTTTATCACCTTCGTAAAGACGTTTGTGGTCAGGTTTTTTTAGGGAGTTGGATGAAAAAACCCCCATATGGGGGTAAAATCGTTTATTTTTGCGCTGTATCTTTGCAGCAATTTTTAAAAAAAATAGCTATGAAAAATTGGATACTGTTATTATTACTACTTGGCGCGGCTTTCATGCAGGCGCAAACCTATTCTTCCCTGAAAATGGAGGAGATAGGAAATGAAATAGACAAGGACTGTTTACCGATGGTAGATAGCATCTTCAGATGCCCGGAGGTGATCAAAGGGAAAGCGCTTATTGTAACCTATAATCAAAAACAAGAGGTGAACCATCTGGGAATCTCACTTTTCAGCGACGAAACAAAAATGCTGATCAATTTCCCCGTTTGCAATTTTATCGAACGTATGATGCTCGAATTAGTGCTGGAAAAAACATTGGATGAAACGAAAAAAAAATTAGACCGGTTCAACATCAGCATCAAGAAGAACGGAGTGGAGTACGGCGGATTCAATTTCACTTCGCTAAGCGATGTCCTGGGAGAGATTCGGAATCCGGTCAAATTCAGTTTGCAAAAAAATCAGGCGCAATTTGCAGCTGTCTGGGAATTTAATGAGAATGACCAGTTTATCGTCTCATTTCCGGCTATTCGCGATCTGATATTCGGAACAGACAAGAAAGAATCCGACGAACTTTTAAGTAACCAGCTTTTTGAGGAAAGAAATCCCTGTGGCAAAGAAGAAAACCTGACTTCCGAAAAAATTTCAGACAACGATTTGGAATATGATGAGACAAAAGATATATTCACGAAAAAGGGGCGTGAGTTTACCTTGCAATTTATTAATTCAAATACGTATTACAAGAAGGAAGGGGATTCGTTTGAACTGCTCTTCTCCGAAGATTTTCCGAAGGAATCGTTATCGAATCTGATCCTCAAAGATATAGGAACCCTGAACCATTCGTTACATATCACCCATCAAATGTACGGGCATTTTTCGCCGGCTTTTGATATTTCCCTGCAAAAATTTCTTTGCTTTTTTCGGGACGATTACGATATCTTCACAGCCGTCTCATTGGCCGACCCGGAGGAGTTGAAACTTACGGTTATTTTGAATAATAGAGATTATAATTATGTACATCTTTTACTCATCAATACGTCGGCAGAAAATATTTTCCACAATGACGGGGTATTGAATGCCAAATTTTATTCAAATATCCCGCAGCAATCCATCAAAAGCTTAATAGGAGATGTTAAACAACAATAAATATACAATATATGAAAAAGAATCTTATTTTATTAATTATTAGCATGTTCGCCTTGTTTTGTCATCCGGTAATGACAAGGGCGCAGTCGGAAAAAGTTTGGTTTGCAGTGAAAGACGGCATGGAGAAGGGGGATGTAATGTCTAAAATAGAAAATTATACGACGACGTTTTTAACGGCATGCAACGAGGCTATTTTAAAAAATAAAAAACCGAATTTCCCTGCGGACCTCTTTTCAAAAAACTCACGTCCGCAAATTTTGGCTTTTTGGGATACAAGCCCGATGTATAGTATGAAAGAGTATATCAGTGAGAAATGTGTCAAAAAGTCGTCCGGCGGGTATCAGGTTCGCAATATCCCTGTTTTCTTCCCGGGCGCGCCCGAAGAAAATCAGGAACAGGAAATCGTCATCAACTATACGGCCGATGGAAAAATTGATGATGTCGTCATTTCAGTCACCGAGACGAGATACAGGGAACTCATGGAAGAATACAATACACTGGAGGATTTCAACCGCAGGGAAATCATTATCGGCTTTATTGAAAACTTCCGGACGGCTTACAACCGGAAAGACCTGAAGTATATCGAATCGGTCTTTAGCGACCAAGCGCTTATCATTACCGGTAAAGTGGTAAAAGTAGCGCAAACAAAAGATGTTTCGATCAATTTGTTACAGGGGAGTGAAAAAATCGTTTATACGACGCATACTAAAAAAGAGTACATGACCAGCCTGAAAAACACCTTCACGAGAAATAAATACATTGACATTGTTTTTGATGATATCGAAGTGATGCGACATCCTAAAAATGAAAAATTATATGGGGTCACACTTAAACAAAAATGGGGCTCAAGCACCTATAACGACACGGGTTATCTCTTTCTGATGGTCGATTTCAAAGATGAGGACTGGCCATTGATTCATGTCCGAACTTGGCAACCCGACAAGGTCAACAACCGGGAGCTTCAAAAAGACGAGCTATTTAATCTGAATGATTTTAATATCCAAAACCTGTAATATGATGAAAAAACTTTCGCTACTCTTTTTATTCGTATTTGTTTCGTTTACTTTAACTTATGCGCAACGTAACTTGGAAGTTAAAGAAAAAACGGAATCCTTAAGTGTTTTTACAGATAAAGACATGACAATCGATGCTTCGGCAGGTCAGGCCGGAGCGACTATTTCATGCCCTATCACCCTCAACCTGACCTTTTCGTCGAATGTAGATATGAAAGTTGATGTGTACAAAACAGAAGAAAGAGGCGGATTAAGGTACTACTATCTTCGGTTTATCGTCGGGAGATACCGGGGGGCAAGTTATGATAATCGCAGACTTGAAGTCCTGGCAAGCGGTTACCTCCCGTTAAGATTTCCGCTTAGCTTACAACCAAGCGAAGCGAAAAGTTTTGAGGTCTTCGACCCGAACGCAACAGTGGGAGTAGGTTGTTTCTATCAGTTTTTCAACGAAGGGGCTGAGTTGTTCAAACAGGCATTCTACATCGAAGCGCAGGAGAAATATAAGCTATCCCAGGAGTGTACCGATATGCCTGCCGACGCAAATATTAAAGAACGGATTACGGATATAGACACGATCCTGGCGTTAAGAGTAAAAGCCGACGAAGCTTACGACCAGCAAAATTATAAATTAGCCAATGATTATTACCAAAGACTTTTTTCTTTAAATAATGAGGACCAGCATTTCAACAGACGACTTAACGAGTCCAGAGTCAAATATATGGAGATTTGCAATAACTACTTTAACAATGCTGAAGGAAATTTCTCACGCGGCAAATTTGAAGAAGCGAAAAAGTACTACGAATTGGTTATTGCACAATCCTGCCCTAAAATAACCGAAGCCGGCCTGCGATTGATCGAAATTCAGAATAAACAAACATCCAGATTACAACGGGCGCAGGTGATAAACTATGAATTTGCTGTCGACGGGCCTTTCGGCCTTTCTATCGGAAGGTACAGAGAAGATAAGATTGGCGCTTATTTTACATTGCGGTTTAATCAACATTTATTCGAAGCGATGCGGAATAACCCCGATTCAGTAAAAAGAGCCGAAGTGAATGTGTCTGCCGGAGCGAATATAATGGTTCTCGACCTGACCTGGCTATTTGTTGGCCTTGGATATACAGGGACAGGGAAATTGAAAAGTGAATATACTGACCCCACGGAGATCGATTTTCATTTGTATGATGCACTCTCCCCGGAAATCGGTTTGTTAAGGAAGGTAGGGCCGATTGTGCTGCGCTACACATTTCAATACAGGTTTGCTTTAAAAAAGGACGTTGAAGAAAGAATCAAGGATACGCAACATGTTTTTGGCCTCGGAGTTTGTTTTTAAACTGAAATGACAAGCCAAACGCCATTGAACATGCTCGAATGCCCAAACTGAAAACTGAAAACTATTAACTGAAAACTGAAAACTGAAAACTGAAAACTGAAAACTATTAACTATTAACTATAAAATTATGAAAAGAAACATTTTCCTGTTACTCATCGCCCTTTTTACGGCGTCTTTCATTATGGCTCAGGATATTTACGAATATAACATCAAGCCTGATGAACTTGTTAGCCAAGAAGTGATTCTGAAAGGGACTTATGAGAGAGATGAATTAAGACTAATGCTCGGAGTGAAATGGTGGGAAATAGACCAACGGATACAATTGGTATTCGACCGTAAACATGTCAGCTCGAATGACGCTTATTTGCTGTTTTTCCCGTTTTTTAACAAAAAAACAGACATAAAAGGAATTGTTGATTGTAAGTTCCTGAAAAAAAATGTATGGGCGAAAGGCAAAAGCAACCAGCTAAAGTACATGACCTATTTTTTAGAATCGGACAACTTGGTCATTAACGATTTCAAACAATGTTACAGATCATTGGCTAATAACAATGAAGAAGAATTTGAATATGCGCTGAAGAATGACGACCGTGAATTTAAAATCTCACTCAACAGTCTGTACATCGCGAGAACAGCCAAAAAACCTTGGTATACCTTTTCGAAACGGGATAAAAAACTTGAATTTAAGGTGCAGCCGGTTACTTTAATTATCCGAAAGCCTGTCGTTGAACTGGAGAAAGATGTTTGTGAAATTGCTTCAAGAGTAGTGCCTTACATCAATGTAGTCAATGAAATGATGCTAAAAGATTACGAGGAACTCATAGAAGCGCAGAAAAAACAAAATTGTACGCTCTTTGGATTGATAAAAGATAAGATACGCGGAGTACACAGCACAACAAACGAAAATTGTGAAAAATATACCAACTGCGAAATAATAGCGGCGACGCTCAAAACGTATAATGACAAGGTTGAAAGCGCTTTAAGGGAAGAGTGTAAATCTGCGCCCGTCACTGCTGCCACTTGTACTTTATCGGAAAGTGAGCTATCGGCCATCAACAACCGCCTTAAAAATTTGCAGATGAAAATCAATGTAAAGAAAAAAGACGGTGCCAGCACGGCCGAAGAGCTTAGAGAGTTTCAGTCGATAAAAAATGCCGTTAATCCAAAACTGACGAATGAGTGCCGCAGGAGGTACAGAAATCTGATAGACGCCTACAATAGTTATTGTACGGTAATAGACGGTTTGTTGAAATAGGGAGGGAGAGAAGCCCCCCGACCCTCCCGATAGGGAGTAAGAAGATGCCTCCCCGATAGGGGGGAGTAATAGCTTTATGAAGAGACGTGTTGTTTTATTATTGGTTGTATTCGCGTTTTTCATCCTTGTTTTCTTCCTGCTGAAAATATTTTTTATCCTGATGGTGCATGGAAGCGTAAACGAGGAGGTCGGCTTTATTGATTTTGTGCAGATTTTGGTTCATGGACTTCCTATTGATATGTCAGTGAGCGGTTATCTGACGGCTATTCCTGCTTTTCTTATCATTACATCGGTTTGGATGAAAGTGAAGCCATTGAAGCGGATAATGAATGTTTATTTCTGTATTGCGCTGATTGTCATTGCGGTTATTTCTTCTACCGATGTCATGCTTTATCCGTATTGGGGATTCCATTTAGACCCGGTTGTCTTGTTCTATCTCAGGAATCCCAACGGTGTTGTAGCAAGCGGTTCCGTTGGAGAATGGCTTCTCGGCACACTGATAGCTATTGTTTTCACCGCTGTTCTCTATTTCATATATCATATATCTATCCGGAAATCATTCCTTCGCTGTACTGTCCCCCGATGTCGTGTATGGGCAACTTTTGTACTATTCCTGCTGACAGGCGCTTTATTTCTCCCGATTCGAGGAGGTGTGACGGTCTCAACGATGAATATAAGCCATGCCTATTTCAGTGACCGGATGTTCCTGAATCATGCAGCGATTAATCCGGCATTTAATTTTTTCTATCTACTTAACAAGCACGATGATTTCGAATCGCAATATCAGTTTTATGACAAGGAGGAAGCCAAACAGGTTTTTAACCGGTGGAGTGATATTTCTCAGGCGCGTACTGTGAGCGAAGAAGCCGTAACACATCCATCACTTTTGCGCGCCGAACGTCCGAATATCATCCTCTTTATCCTGGAAAGTTTTTCATACGGTGTGGCTGTCGATTCTGTCATAGCGCCGAATATGGCCCGTTTTGCAAAAGAGGGCGTTTTATTTGAGAATTTTTATGCGAACTCATTTCGTACCGACAGGGGATTGGTCTCAATTCTAAGCGGCTATCCGGCTCATCCGACGACAGCTATTTTGAAATATCCAAAAAAGACAGACAATCTGCCATCGTTTCCTAAATATCTGAGGGCGAATGGATATGAAAACCAGTCATTATATTATGGCGGTGATGTGAATTTTGCGAATATGCGCTCCTATTTTGTAGGTTCATGCGGGATACAGGACGTCGTATCGGATAAGGATTTCCCTGTCAAAGAGCGACTGACAAAGTGGGGCGTCCCCGACCAACCGTTGATTGAAAGGGTATATCATGATCTCACCGCAACAAAGCCAAACGAACCGTTTCTGAAAATTGTGTTAACGCTTAGCAGCCATGAACCGTTTGATGTGCCTACTAACATGTTCGATGTCCCGTTTTTAAATGCGATCCGGTATACGGACGAATGTGTCGGTCGGTTTGTCGCCGATCTGAAATCCACCGGGTTATGGGATAATACCTTACTTGTGTTTGTCGCCGACCATGCGATGCAAGGTTATCCGTCTGGGGCGAATAATTATGAAAAAGTGCGTTTTCATATCCCCATGATATGGATAGGAGGGGCTGTTGAGCGTCCGAAAGTCATTTCAGACTACGGCTCGCAAAACGATTTAGCCGCAACCCTGTTGTCACAACTTCGTATCGACTACTCCGATTTCAATTTCAGCAAGGATATGCTTTGTCCGCAAGGAAGGAAATTTGCCTTTTATTCGTATGTAAACGGATTTTGCATGTTAGATTCATCGAGTGTCTATTTGTACGACAACAATCAGGAAAGACCTCTCATTCAATCCGGCGACCCGGCAATGGAACGCGAAGCGAAATCGTTTTTCCAAATGATGTATATAGACCTGGGAAGAAGGTAGAATTGTTATAAATTGAATATTGCGTACAATGGATAAACCTTGATTTTGTCATATTGGGCAAAATTTTCAAGCGATGTGCGGATGCCAAATTCGGATTTTTTTTCCTGTATAAAAAGATGTAAACTTTGCATTTTGCCGCTCGTCCCTGATTTCACCTCTATGGGGATGATTTTATCGCCCTTTTGAATGACATAGTCCACTTCTGCATGGTTGTTTTTTTGTTCGCGTTGCCAGTAATAGAGTTGTTGTGGTATATAACACGAAGATTTTTTTATTAATTCCAGACCTGTATACATTTCGGCGATGCTTCCCTTATTGACAAGGCTAAAATCGTTGCTGAGCAGGATATCTGCCAAATTCAAATCTTGCAGGCGCTGTAAAATACCTGTATCTAAAAGCAGCATTTTTTGCTTTCCCGGATTTATCTCAGCGCCAAGCGGCAGACCTGTGGCGGAGGTGACATTTATATAAGTCTTTTTCACCTGTGTATGCCGCCACTACCTCAGGCATACCACCTATAATTAAAAAAGTGCGCAGATAATCCAACACCTTACGATGAACAATTTCGTCCAATGGACTGTCGGGAGACGCTTTTTCAATGGCTTCTAATAACATGCCATTAGTACAGGCGGCAAGAAACTCAGGGAAAGAAAACGGATACATGAACAGCGAACGAATACGCCCGACGCCAAATGATGGCAATTCTTCGAGTGCAAATTCAAGCAAAGAACCGGCGGCAATGACATGAAGCGCCGGATAGTCTTCGTAAAAAAAACGCAGAGACGATATGGCTGGCAAGCATCCTTGTATTTCGTCGAAGAAAAGAAGCGTTTTGCCGGGAATAATAGGGGTCTCTTTTATCAATGAAAGTTTTCGACACAAAGCCTGAGGCTCTAAGCTGTCGGCAGTTTCAAAAAGTTCACGTACTTTGTTGTCCTTCTCAAAATTGATTTCCAAAAAAAAATCAAATTTTTCACTTAATTTCCTTACAGACGACGATTTGCCAACTTGTCGTGCGCCTCTCAACAAGAGAGGCTTCCTTGACTTAGATGCTGCCCATTTCTCTAACTCTTTGTCTATATGCCTTTTTATATAGCTCATTTTAAAAATCCAATGCAAAAACCATCAATTTTTTTAAAAAATCCAATGCAAAGATAGGCGTTATTTTTAAAAAATCCAAGCCAAAATGTCACCCCTTCGCGCGTTCGCCCCTTCGCCCCTTCACCTTATTTCGCGTAACTGATAGCGCGTGTTTCGCGAATGACAGTGATCTTCACTTGTCCGGGGTAGGTCATCTCATCCTGAATTTTTTTCGCAATTTCGTTCGACAGGCTTTCCACATCCTTATCGCTTATCTTGTCTGCTCCGACGATGACCCGCAGTTCGCGACCGGCCTGAATGGCATATGTATTGATGACGCCGGGGTAGGACATGGCTAACTGTTCGAGATCGTTAAGACGTTTGATATAAGCCTCGACGATTTCACGACGTGCGCCGGGACGTGCGCCGGAGATAGCGTCGCACACTTGTACGATAGGCGCTATTTTTGTCTGCATCTCTATCTCATCGTGGTGAGCGCCTACTGCATTGCATATTTCGGGTTTCTCCTTGAATTTCTCGCATATTTTCATGCCTAAGATAGCGTGTGGCAGTTCCGGTTCATCATCAGGCACCTTGCCAATGTCGTGAAGTAGACCTGCGCGACGTGCATGTTTCGGGTTTAGGCCAAGTTCGGAGGCCATAGTTGCACACAGGTTGGCAGTTTCGCGAGCATGTTGTAGCAGGTTCTGGCCGTATGAGGAGCGATATTTCATTTTTCCTACCATACGAATCAGTTCCGGATGAAGTCCATGGATACCGAGGTCTATGGCTGTCCGTTTGCCTGTTTCGATGATTTCGTCCTCTACCTGCTTCCTTACTTTGCCGACCACTTCTTCGATGCGGGCAGGGTGGATACGTCCGTCTTGCACTAACTGGTGGAGCGCAAGTCGCGCTACCTCGCGGCGTACCGGGTCGAATCCGGAAAGAACGATGGCTTCCGGTGTGTCGTCGACGATAATTTCTATGCCTGTGGCGCTTTCGAGCGCGCGGATATTACGTCCTTCGCGTCCGATGATACGTCCTTTCATCTCGTCCGATTCGATAGGGAATACGGTGATCGAATTTTCGATGGCGGTTTCGGTTGCGATGCGTTGAATGGTTGCTACAACCACTTTTTTAGCCTCCATGTTGGCTGTCATCTTTGCCTCTTCCATGATATCGCTAATGTAAGATGCGGCGTTCATCTTTGCTTCGTCTTTCAACGATTCGACGAGGCGGTCTTTCGCTTCTTTGACCGATAACCCTGAAATGGTTTCCAACTGTTCCATCTCGCGCAGGCGTGTCTTTTCAAGGTCTTGTTGTTTCTTCTCTATTAATACTAATTGCGCCGAAAGGTTCTCTTTGACGGCATCTACCTCGGCGTTTTTCCGTTGCAGGTCTTCCTGTCGTTGAATAAAGACGGTCTCGCGTTGTTTGAGTTTCGCTTCCGTCGATTGAATTTTTGCGCTTCTGAAAGTCACTTGTTTTTCTAATTCGGCTTTTAGCTGGATGAATTTTTCTTTCACCTCCAGCATTTTGTTTTTCTTCATTACCTCGGTCTCCTTCTCCGCTTCTAAAAGTATCTTTTCGCGTCTGGATTTAAGGAGTACCCCCGTAACGAACCATGTCAGCAATCCGCCTGCTATAAAGGCGATCAGGATTGCTATTATTGTCCATACATTCATCTGTTGTTATTATTATAGTTATACATATAAAAAAAACACTGTCCGGGAAACCTTATCAGGCTTCCGAATCAGTGCGTGTAGATTCAAATTTTCAGACAGTTATTGTTCTTTCAAATAATCTTTCAACTTCTCGTTCAGTTGTTGTATTTTTGTAATGAAAGACGTCTTATCATTGTTTCTTTCCAATTGCAAATGGCTCACTGCAATATCTATGGCTACCATTGTCATAAGGTCTTTATCCGATAAACCGGTTTCGGAATAATCCTGTTTGTATGCAATAAACTTTTGTCGCAACTGTTTGGCTGCTTCCCGAACTAATTCTTCGTCTTCAGCTTTTATCCTCAGAGGGAATTTTCTCCCTTTAGGAACGACTTCTAACTGTATGTCAAGTATTTCGTCCGGCATAAATCATTCATTTAAGAGGGCAATGCATAAATCCACTTCCCGCACTAACTTGTTTACCCGCTTGCGCGCTTGCTGAAACACTTCCTTGTTATCGGCCAACTGGCGCGCCGTGAGCAGGTTTGTATATTTGGTTTGTAATGCCGTTAGCATCAGCTCCGCCTTTTGAATTTTTTCGTCTTTTTCCTTCAAAGAGGTTTCCAAATCTTCAATATGACGTTTCCTTTCATTGCATAATTTTGTCAAATCATGCACACAATCTTCAAAAATAACTAACAAATTTTGATCATTAGCGGACATTTTCAAACCAATTTGAGCACAAAAATAGAAAACAAAATTTAAAAAAACAACTTTTGAGACAATTTTATGTTTTTATAACATTTAAAAGGAAAAAAAGTAAGCCGTAGAAAGCTTAGTCATCCGAGCCTTATTCGTCTTCCGTATCATATTCTAAAACGTCTTTTGTGCTGATATCCATATTTTTATGGATAATTTTTGTCTTGTCCTGGAATGTCTCCCTGTTCAACTCCGCCCAGAGTATATCTTTTAATTCATCAAGACCCCGGTGCGCTACCGACGAGATGAATAGATGCGGAATTTGTTCAGGCAGATTTTGCGAAAGCGCATTTTTCAATTCTTCATCTATCAGGTCACTTTTTGTAATAGCAAGTACGCGACTTTTATCGGCAAGGTCGGGGTTGTATTTCTCCAATTCGGCGCTCAGTATTTCGTATTCATCCCGAATATTGCCGGTATCAGACGGTATCATGAAAAGAAGTAGCGAGTTGCGTTCGATATGTCTCAGGAAACGAAGACCCAACCCTTTCCCTTCGCTGGCCCCTTCGATAATACCCGGAATATCAGCTACAATAAAAGATTGATTATCACGATATTTTACCATTCCAAGATTTGGTTCAAGCGTCGTAAAAGGATAATTGGCAATCTTGGGTTTGGCCGCAGTAATGACAGAAAGCAGCGTTGATTTTCCGGCGTTAGGGAATCCGACAAGGCCTACATCGGCTAATAATTTCAGCTGCAGAACGACCGTTCGTTCTTCGCCCGGCTCACCTGGCTGCGCATAACGAGGCGCCTGATTGGTAGCAGTCTTGAAACGCGTATTTCCCCATCCTCCTTTACCGCCTTTCAGTAACCGCACTACCTGACCGTCTTCCGTCACATCGCAGATAAATTCTCCCGTATCGGCATCGTAAGCAACTGTTCCGCAAGGCGTTTCGATATATCGGTCTATCCCGTCTTTGCCAGTACAACCTTTGGCGCCACCTCCTTCGCCCGGCGTAGCGATGATATGACGTTCGTATTTCAGATGAAGCAATGTCCATAAATGACGGTTCCCTTTCAGGTAAACATGTCCGCCACGACCTCCGTCGCCTCCGTCCGGCCCGCCTTTAGGGATATACTTCGCCCTCCGGAAGTGGGTCGAACCTTTCCCTCCCTTTCCAGAACTGCAATATATCTTTACATAGTCGACAAAATTCGAATCAGACACTTTTTTTAAGAATTAGGAATTATGAATTATGAACGTACCTTAGTGTTAAAAATCAAATAATGTGTCGCTTTCCGTAGGGAAGCAATTAGGGATTAATTGTTCATTGTTCATTGTTCATTTTATTAATCTCTTCCTTGATGAGGTCGAAAATTGCTGGGATTGAGCCGGCGTCTTCTATAACTATGCGTTTGCCTTTCGCCTGATAATAGGCGGCAAGCGGCGATGTTTGCGCATAGTATACTTTCAATCGCGCCTGAATCGTTTCTTCGTTATCGTCCGAACGTCCGGATATTTTACCACGTTCGAGCAAGCGTTTAATGAGTACTTCGTCGGTAGCTTGCAGGTCAAACAGTATCGGTTCGTCCATGCCGTGTTTGATGAGAATTTTCTCGAGCGCTTCGGCTTGCGGGATTGTGCGCGGGAATCCGTCGAAGATGACGCCTTTCACCGCGTTCAACGTGTCAAGCGTATGGTCAAGCATATTGCAAATCAGGTCGTCGGGCACTAATTGTCCCTTTTCGATATAACCTTTTGCAGTCTTTCCCAATTCGGTTTCATTTTTAATCTCATTACGGAGTACATCGCCGGTAGAGATATGTGCAAGGTTGTAGTTCTGTTTAATCAGGTCGCTTTGCGTCCCCTTGCCGGAACCAGGCGCACCAAAAATAATGATGTTAAGCATAATTATATAGTTTTCAGTTTTCAGTTTTCAGTTTTCAGTTTGTTTATAGTTTTCAGTTTTCAGTTTTCAGTTTGTAAATGTTACGGCATGAACGGCCTAATCCGTTGTAATCAAGTCCGAAACCGACAATGAAATCATTATCGATTTCCATACCGATATACTCAGGACGGAGATCGCATTGCAGTGACTTTGGTTTTAACAGCATTGTAGCGATACGGACGTCTTCAGCGCCTTTTTCGCGGAGCCGTTCCCGGATGTATTGCAGTGTAAGGCCTGTATCGATGACATCTTCGAGCAGGATGACAGTGCGACCTTTCACCTCTTTGCGAATGGGTAATATCTCCTGTACGATACCGGTGGATATATCACCCTGATAGGACGAGTAGGCGGCAAATGTCAACTCGAAGGTTGGCGGCAAACGGCTCATCAATTCGGCTGCAAACAGATAAGCGCCGTTAAGGATTCCGGCAAAAAGCGGATTTTTGCCTGCCATATCGCGCCGCAAATCATCGGCAATACTTGATATGGCGCTGACAATCCTTTCTTCCGTTATATATAGTTCAAAAGTCTTATCGTACAGTTGGATTTGCTGTGCTACCATAACGTCCTAAAAGCGATAATCGATTCCTATTGCAAGCGCTTTGTTGGCCCGGTCATATTTTTGGGTATAGGGCATCTGAACGGGCGTTCCTTGAATAGCGGCTATGCCTCCGATGGATACCGGACTATACCATGTGTTGAGGCCGCCAATATTCAAAGTAAGATTATCATTAATATGATAAGCAGCGCCTAATCCCATGGTGAAATTATCCAGGTTGTGCGTGATGTCGTTTTGCCAGGCCTCTTTTACTCCTACTTTGCAATATTGGCCTCCCGTGCTGAGAACTAATTTTTTGGATAGTTTCCATTCTAATCCGGCCATAAATTCATTTGTTCCATGATCAATCAAGTCCTGGCGCTTCACTGTTTCTGTTCCGCTCCAACTTTCGAGGGTGGCTTGCGGTTCAAAATGATGAATGTAGGTCAGTGAAAATTTCAAGGCTGGCACAATATCATAACTGCCGGCCAACGATAACACCGCCGGTACGTCCGAGCGAAGTTCTTTTCCATCGGGGTACAGGTTCATGGCGTTTTTACTCTCTACCGTTTCATTTTTCAATACGATTTTGGCGTTAAACTCGTATTTTGCAGATAGATTCAAACGGTCAAAGTTGAAATGAACGCCAAGAATAGGAGCAAATCCGGAGCCTTTCTGTTTCGCATCCAAGTATTGATTACCGGTGTTGGCGGCAAGCGCTTTCATTCCGGCGGCACTCCCAGCATCACCCATACCTTCGAGTAAACCACCTAAGGCATTTAAGAACTCAGGCGCCGGTCGCATGGCGCCGTCTGCCGTAATACCATAAGCTGCAAGAGCGGGAGCGTTAGGGTTGAATTTTATGTCTGTCGCATATCCTTCGTAGCTGTTACTTGCTAATAACATACGGATACCTCCAAATACGCCGATATTATCATTGATCTTGAAAGTAGCGCCCGCCTGAATACCATAAACTATAGATGATCCTTTCAGCATCGACTTCATTTCATAACCGTTCGTCGTCAATCCCAATGCAGGTACATTCAATAAATTAGGCATTAAGGAAAACGGGATTTCAAGCATCGGTAATCCGTCGGCAAATTCGACGCTGCCACCGCCTGCCGGAGGGTTAAAACCTAACGAAAAGGTCCAATTGTTTTTTTTATACGCCGCATATACGCCCGGAAACACCGGTACAAATAATTTCCCGATAAATTCAGGATTATTCAGCGTCGGCAGATCGTTGTTCAGGGTACGCGTCATCCAGATAGTCTGGCTGTTGAGCGAGATAGTGAGGCCGTCGTCTAAAAATGCCAGACCGGCCGGATTGTAATAAACGGCATCGCCTGACATGGAAGCTCCGCGGGCTAACATACGGTAATACGTAGCGCTTTGGTTGCTGTTGGTTACTAAACCGCCGGCGTTCAAGTGCAAAATTGTGCTTGTCAGGGTGACAAGGATGAATAGAATCTTTTTCATAAGGTGTATTTTTTAAAATATTAAGGCGCAAAGATAGTGCAAGTTGAGCGATATACAAAATAACATTATTGTCGCTCGTAAAATTCGAGGATTTTTTTGCGGAGGATGAAATCGTATTTGGCTTGGGTGCGATTGGAAAGCGCACGAGTCATGCCGGTTTTGGAATCATTGTATTCGTACATGGTGGCGCGTCCGTTATCTAATTTTTCTTTCATATAGCCGAATGATTTTTCTGCTGAGGCGTATGCTGCTTCAGATGATTTATATTTTTCGCTTGATGTTAGCGCGTTGTAGTAGGCCTGCTGGATTTCTTTATAAAGAATTTTTTTTGAATTTTCCAACTGTAGTTCCTGTAACTGCATATTCATCTGGGCTGTTTTTACGTTGTTGCGCGTGGCATAGCGATTGAAAATGGGGATTTGCAGGTTGAGTCCGAAATACTCATTCCGGTTGTTTTTCAGTTGATTGGAAAATGAAGGAGAATCGAAGCCGCTCATTGTGTAATAATTATTACCGTAGCCTGCGCCGAAGGTGAGGGTAGGATAGAAAGCGCTTTGCGCCATTTTGATATATTTCTCATTGCTTTGAAGACGTAGCTCTTCGGCGCGTATGGCTGCGCGTGTTGTTAAAGCCGATGCGTATATAGCATTGGGTTGTCGTACGAGGATGAAATCGAGTGCATCATCCGGTTCGACCACGTCGAAGCCTTCAGGCGTCGTCAGTTCGAGCGCTTGGGTAAGCGAAAGGATAGCCATCTGCAGGTCGGAAGCGGCCTGTACAATCGACAGCTCGTCGTTGGCTATCTGCGCTTCTACTTCGTAGATTTGAGCTTCGGAAGCATATCCGCTCTCGAAAAGTTTTTTTGTTCGGTCTAATTGTTCACGGCTCAATTCTATCTGGATTTTGGTGATGCCGAGTATTTCCTTACTATACAATATCTGAAGGTACATGGATGTGATGTTTATTTCCATGTCCTGCTTTACTTTTTCAAGCTCTGCGGCGACGGCCTGCAGGTCTAACCTGTTGGCTGCTATCTCGTTCGTTATCATAAAGCCGGTGAAAAGCGGCAACGACGACGAGGCTGACCATTGCGTCGAACTGGAGTTGCGGTCCTGATAGGTATTGTCGTAAGCGGAAGCGGAACGTCCGAATGAAAACGACTGTGAGGCGCCGGCAGACAGGTTGGGCAAACGCCTGTTTTGAGCGGTATTGAGCGCCACTTCCTGCTTGTTGATATTGATCTGTCGCATCTGAATCTCCAGATTATGCTCATTTGCATAGTCGATACATTCCTGTAAAGACCAGATTTTCGCTTGCTGCGCCTGCAGTTGGAGGGAGAGTAATAAGATACTCCATCCCATGATAAAATTTTTCATTAATTCCTAATTCTTAATTCCTAATTCTTCTTAATAGCTGCGCCACGTATCTTATCTTCGGTTGTAAGGCCTTCCTTTACCTCGATTTTTATGCCGTCGCTTAAGCCGGTTTGAATCTCTTGTCTCTCAAAGATTTGTTTGGGGCTTTCCTGTTTCGCCATGTAGACGAAAGTCGAATCGCCGTTAAAGGTGACGGCGCTTTCGGGTATGGTCATCACATCGTCGGCGCGTTTTAGTACGATTTCGGCGTTGGCGCTATAACCGGCGCGTATAAAAACACTGTCGGGGATAGTTATCGCCGCTTTGATTTCAAATTGGATAGCGCCGCTACGTTCCAGCCCTTTAGGGGACACATATTCAAGTATGGCGTCGAAAGTCCGGCTTTCAATGGCGCCGATTGTCAGTTTTATCGGCATCCCTTCGACGATGCGGCCTATTTCCGTTTCGTCGACATACCCTCTGAATATCATATCGTTCATATCGGCTACCGATGCAATCGTCGTACCGTCGTTAAAGTTGTTAGACTGAATGACGGAATTACCCACTTTGATGGGGACATCGAGTATCATACCGGTGATAGTGCTGCGTATCTGGGTAGTACTGGCCACTTTTGAATTGCGGGCGATGCCGTCGCGTACGATTTCAAGTGCGTTCTGTGCATTATCCAACTCTTCTTTCGCTTTATAAAAATTCGCTTTTGAAACATCATATTCCTGTGCGGTCATAATACCCTGATTGAAAAGTTGTTCGTCCCGCTTAAACGTGCTTTCGACCTGTTTGAAGTTGATATCCGCTATGTTTACGCGCGATTCGGCGCTATTGAGCTGAACCATTTCGGGTATCACTTTGACCATGGCAATGATTTCGCCCGCCTTCACATGTTGTCCGGCTTCTTTCATCAATTCCGAGATGATGCCGGAAATCTGCGGTTTGATAAGTATTTCATAGCGTGGCTCCACATTACCGGTCGCTACGGTTTTGGTTTCGATTGTTCCAGTCTCCGGATTAACTAATTCGTAGACAGTCTCTACGGGTTGCGCTTTTTTCCAGAGGAAATAGAAGGTGCCCAAAACGGCTATCCCTAAAAGCGACAAAAAGAAAATACGTGTAATTTTTTTAAAGATTCCTTTTTTCATATGATTTATAGTTTTTTTATAGTTTTCAGTTTTCAGTTTTCAGTTTTCAGTTTGTCGTCGTTTCAGTTTTCAGTTTGTTTATAAGAGAAGTAAGCATTTTGCCTATTTCTTTTAGTAAATCCATAGCTTCTGAAATTTCGGTTTCTTTTAAAAAACCGACTTTTACGCATATTAACAACTGTGTTTCTAATTCGGCTTTTGATCCGCGTGAAATAGTTAAAAAGCGGACAAATTCCTTGTTTGTATCTCTATCCTGTCCCTCAGCAATGTTGCTTGGAATTGAAATTGCTGCTCTACGTATTTGATCGCTTAAAGAATATAATTCTTCTTTCGGCAATTTTTTTGTCAAATTATATATTATGACAGCTAACTCTATTGCCTTTTGCCAAACTATTAATCCGTGATAACTTGATTGTTCCATTTTATTATATTTGTATAATATTTATATTTCTGAAAACTGAAAACTAATAACTAATAACTGAAAACTGAAAACTGAAAACTATTCTTCCCTTATTGCGTCTATTGCTTTAATTTGCAGGGCGCGCCATGCAGGGATAAGGCCGGCAAGCAAGCCGCAAAACAATAGTACAATGGTCGCTGCGACAGCCGTTCCGATTTTCACGCCGGGGTTTAGTATCATCACCTCTCCTCCGGCCGATGCTTGTGCGGTCAACACCTTGTCTACAAAATCCATCAGGAAGACACCTGCACTTAATCCGAGCAAACCTGCCATTGAGGTTAGTGTCAGACTTTCGCTCATGATTTGCGAAATGATATTCCACGGTTTGGCGCCAATGGCACGACGTACCCCTATCTCGCGCGTACGTTCTTTTACCGTGACCATCATGATATTACTGATACCGATAATGCCTGCAAGCAACGTCCCTAAACCTACCAACCATATCAGCGTATCAATGCCGGTAAAAAGATTTTCGAACATCTTAAACTGAGCCGCCAGGTTGATAACCATCACAGCCTGAGGGTCAGTAGGGGATATCTCATTCTGACGCTTCATCAAATCGGTTATTTCGTCAATCATTTGTTGTATCGGGTGCCCCAAAACGGCGCTCACACAAAGGAAATGAAGAATATCGCCTTGATTAAGCGTCTGTTGCATCGTGCTAAAAGGAAGAAATACGGTTGATTCGGCGCGCCCGCCAATGTTTACGCCCGAAGCAATCTGCTCCACGACCCCTACTATCTGATAATATAACCCGTTCACACGGATATAATTTCCACAGGGGTCTGCATTTTTAAACAGTTCTTCACATATCCTTGAACCTATCAGGCATACTTTTCGCCGTTCCTGAAGGTCTATCTCGTTCAACAAACGACCAAAATGAAGCATTTGTTTTTCAATATTGAAATAGGCGGCATTAACGCCTTTCACGTTGTATGTGCCGGACACTTGTCCGAATACGATGTTATTATCGGAGCGATTACCCCATAACAGTGGCGAAATGGCGTCTATGCCTTTCACTTCCCGTTGTATAGCCTCCAAGTCGCGATTTCGCATATTCCAATAACGCCCCTTGTTGAATCCGTGATAAGGCTCGCTTGTGCGGTCGGACATGAAAAACAGTGAGTTAGTTGCAAATCCTTCCACATTCTGAAAGATAGCGTTTTTAAAGCCAGTTCCCGAACCAAGCAGAATGACAAGCATCAGAATACCCCAAAACACTCCGAAGCACGTAAGCAGGCTCCGTGTCTTGTTTCGGGTGATCGTCACCCATATCTCTACCCATCTATCAGCGTCAAACATAGTTTTCAGTTTTCAGTTTTCAGTTTTCAGTTTTCAGTTCCTAATTCCTAATTCTTAATTCTTAATTAAAAAAACTATTCCGCTCGCAT
>Ga0099364_10001950_pt1 | contig 33293 bp, 25 predicted proteins | sample TergutTh196P3_FD_73070 | JGI IMG/M metagenome (GOLD analysis project Ga0099364, IMG submission 73070) | Microcerotermes parvus P3 segment gut microbial communities from Pointe-Noire, Republic of the Congo - Th196 P3 | ecosystem: Host-associated > Arthropoda: Insects > Digestive system > Gut ... | reverse complement strand
TAAACAATGGTTCGACATGGCTCACTAACCACCTTAATAGATGATGAAATCTCCTACATGTCATGCTGAACTTGTTTCAGAATCCCCTTTGTTTTTAGGGGATTGCGGGTCAAGCCCGCAATGACAAGTCGGGTTGTTTGTTCATTTTTCTATTAAGGTGGCTAGTGAGCCATGTCGAACCATTGTTCTGTTAAAAAAATAAGGTATGAATAAGGTTATTTTTTGAAAAAGTTAAATTTTAATCATAAATTATTGAAATTCAACTATATAAAAATTTAATAAAAATTTAATCGGTTAATAGTGATAAAAATAGTATCTTTGCAAAAAATATTAATATGAAAACATTAAAAATAGGTCTTGTTCAGCAAAGTAATTCTTCTGATATTCAAAGAAATATAAAAAATTTAGAAAAGAACATACGTTCATTGGCACAACAAGGAGCGCAGTTGATAGTTTTACAGGAATTGCACAATTCTCTTTATTTTTGTCAAACTGAAAATCCTCTTTATTTTGATTTGGGCGAATCAATTCCGGGCTATTCAACTGATTATTTTGGTCAATTAGCAAAAGAATTGAACTTTGTTATTGTAACATCACTATTTGAACGGCGTACCGCAGGTTTATATCACAATTGCGCGGTTGTTCTGGAAAAAGATGGCACAATTGCGGGAAAATACCGTAAAATGCACATTCCCGATGACCCAACTTATTATGAAAAATTTTATTTTACACCGGGAGATATAGGATTTAAGCCTATTCAAACTTCTGTCGGAAAATTAGGCATATTGATTTGTTGGGATCAGTGGTATCCCGAAGCGGCACGACTGATGGCGTTACAAGGTGCTGATTTGCTGATATATCCAACTGCAATTGGATGGGATAACTCCGATTCTGAAGATGAGAAAAATAGACAAATTGAGGCTTGGATTACTTCACAACGTGCGCATGCTATTTCAAACGGATTGCATATTATTTCTGTAAATAGGGTTGGGTTTGAGTCTGATATTTCCGGAAATTCTAATGGAATAAATTTTTGGGGTAACAGTTTTGTGGCAGGTCCGCAAGGTGAAATTTTAGTACAAGCAAGTAATGTGGCTGATGAAAATTTGTTGATTGAAATTAATCTTACTCGAACAGAAGAAGTCCGCCGAATGTGGCCCTTTTTAAGAGACAGAAGAATTGACGCTTACGAAGAGTTATTGAAACGTTTTATTGATTAAATTGTCTAACGTACAATCAAAAGCGAATAGTTCTTTTTGCCTTTTTGAACAAGAATATATTTTTCATTGAGGAGTGCAGTTTCGTTGACAATAAATTCTCCCGTCTCAACTTTCTCTTTGTTGATGCTTAATCCACCGCCTGCAATGGTCCTTTTTGTTTCACCTTTTGAAGGAAATACAGATGAACATTCTGCCAATAAATCGACAATATTTATTCCTTGCTTAATAATAGCCATGGAAACATTAAAAGTGGGAACTCCCTCAAAAACAGATAATAAAGTATTTTCGTCCATTTTTTTCAAAGTAGCCGTAACTCCTTTACCAAAAAGAATTTGCGATGCTTCAACGGCAAAATCATATTCTTCCTGACTATGTACCATAACTGTAACTTCTTGGGCTAATCTTTTTTGCAAAATTCGTTCATGAGGGTTTTCAAAATGCGATTTAATAAGTATTTCTATTTCTTGTTTTGGAATAAGCGTAAATATTTTAATATATTTTTCGGCTTCTTGGTCAGAAACATTTAACCAAAATTGGTAAAATTTATAAGGAGTAGTTCTTTTTGCATCTAACCATACGTTTCCTGTTTCAGTTTTTCCGAATTTATCACCGTCAGGCTTAGTAATCAGTGGACATGTCAATCCAAAAGCGTTTCCACCTTCAATACGGCGAATCAGTTCAGTTCCTGTTGTAATATTTCCCCATTGGTCAGAACCACCCATTTGAAGTTTGCAATTTTTTGTTTTGTAAAGGTGCAAAAAATCGTAGCCTTGAACTAATTGATAAGTAAATTCAGTAAATGAAAGCCCTTCACGAGAATCAGAGTCGAAACGTTTTTTTACTGAATCTTTGGACATCATATAATTAACGGTAATGTGCTTACCAATATCGCGAATAAAATCAAGAAAAGTAAAATTTTTCATCCAATCGTAATTATTAACCATTTCGGCTTTATTTTGAATATTGTCTGAAAAATCCAAAAAACGTGAAAGTTGTTGTTGTAGACCGTTCTGATTATGTCGTAATGTATTTTCGTCGAGGAGATTACGCTCCGCAGATTTCAGAGATGGGTCGCCAATCATACCTGTTGCGCCACCAACCAAAATAATTGGCTTATGTCCGGCAGCCTGAAAATGTTTAAGCATCATAACGCTAACCAAATGCCCGATATGCAAAGAATCAGCAGTAGGATCAATGCCTACGTAAGCAGTTGTCATCTCTTTTTGAAGTTGTGCTTCCGTTTCTGGCATAATATCGTGAATCATGCCCCGATATTTTAGTTCTTCTATAAAATTCATGGTAAATAGGTTTGAAACTATTAAAATTAAAATGCAAAAGTAGAGGAATTTTTTGGAAATACCAAAATTGAAAATGAAAAAAAAATAATTTTACAGAAGAATGAAAATCAAGGTAAATTACCCCGAATAAGCGTAAATGCAATTCGGGGGATACGACATCTTTTTTGAAGAATATTTTTTAATTGTACAGATAAGTCAGCAAAAAATATTCCATTGTTATACAACATTTGGTTTTTTTTTCCTTTATAACAAGTTAAATTAAAAGACAAAATAATATTTAAACACGCAAGCAAATGAAAATAGAAAGGCAATCAAAAACGTTTTTTAATAGCGTATAAATGAGCAAGTTAGTGGACATTTATTTTTTCTATCCTACAATTTTTACACAAAAAAATATTTTTCCTTTGTTTGTATAAAAAGATAATTGTACTTTTGCCGCGTTTTAAATATGTACCTAAATTTACTAAAACAATGATTAGTTCAATAACAAATTCGTGGCTAAATATAAATAAATGAAAAAGTTACTTTATTATTATGTTTTTAAGCTCCTCAGTTTTTCATTCATTTGTTGCTGGTCTGTGGCACTTTCCGGGCAGACTCAACTACTTGACAGCCTTTTTTATGTCCTTGATTCTCCTAATAGCAACACGCAAGAAAGAGGATATCTTTTGCTAGAAATTTCTCGACAATATCAGGTAATCGACACTTCTAAAACGAGGCATTATATTCTGGAAGCACGAAAATTAGCGATCAATAACGGTTATAAAGATTTAGAACGAGACACTTATTGGGCAATGGCATTCTTTTCTTCGCAATTTGCAAATCAACCCTATTTATCTTATATCAACTATAAAAAAGCCGAAATAATTATCCGAGAACAAAACGACATGACTAGGTTTGGCAAGCTTTACAATAACCTAATGTGCCTTTTTTTCGCCATTGGCGATTTCGAAAATACTGATTATTACGCCAATCAAATATTAGAATTAAACGATTCGCTTATTGACAGTCAAGTGCTCTCAACAATAAAATTTGCTGCAGAACTGCATAAAGGATTTATCAAGTTTCAGGACGATGAAAGCGAAGAAGCTCTTGGTTTTTTTGTAGGATTAGACAAAAAATTAAAAGAAATGAAAATCCAATCGCAATATGATAGGGTAATTGCCTATCGCCTTGCCAATTTATATCTGAGTAAAGAACGTCCCCGCGAAGCGTTAGAACATTTGTATGAAATAAGGACTTCTTATGAAAAATTTCTTTCTACTTCATTTTTATATACAGGATATCCACAAAGTGCAGAAGCTTATGTGTTATTGAATATGGTCGATTCGGCAGAATATTTTGTTGATAAAGCACTCAATGTTAATTATTTATGGATAAATGATAAACTCGCATTGTATCAAACCCTTTCCAAACTCCATTCTCTTAAGGGAAACTACACCGCCGCTTTTGATATTTATTCTCAATTCCACCACCTATCCGATAGTACTGTAAATGCAGAAAAAACAGTCGAAATTGCTCGAATGAAAAATTGGAAAGAACTCGAACAAAAAGACAACGAAAACCAAATATTGCAACACGAAAAACAAAAACAGCAAAAGTTAATCAAAATTTTAATAGGTACACTATCACTGATTTTTGTGTTGTTTGCACTGCTAATATTCCTTTACAGAAAATCTGTCGAAAAGAATAGCGAACTCAAAAATTTACATTCAGTCAAAGACAAACTATTTTCAGTCATTTCACACGACCTACGCACACCTATGGCTACATTGACATCTATGCTGAAATTTGCAAACAAAAAAACTTTAGACACCGAAATGCGCGCACAGTTTTTTAGCGATATTTCTACACGTGTTGACGATACTTTCAGCCTCCTTGATAACTTACTCTGTTGGTCAAAAAACCAAATGCAGAGAATTGTGCCATCCCCTACAAACTTCAACCTAAAAAAAGAGATAAAGGATATAGCAGAAGGGTTGCAGAATATTGCACAAGCTAAAAAAATTGCATTGAGAGTCCACTGCGAAGACTTTTTTATGGTGTTTGCCGACCGAGATATGTTTGCAGTAGTTATGCGAAACCTACTTACAAACGCAATTAAGTACTCCTATCCAAAAGGTGAAGTTCAAATAGCCGCTAAATTGGCTAACGATATTAAAATGATTAATATTTCTGTTAATGATGACGGAATAGGTATGTCGCAAGAAATACAAGACAATCTGTTCAAACTATCTAAAACTAAAAGCGTTAAAGGAACAAGCAACGAAAGCGGAACGGGTCTGGGATTAGCACTTTGCGCCGATTTCGTCCAAATGAACGGCGGAAATATCTTTTTCTCATCAAAAAAAGGAGAAGGCTCTACTTTTAGCTTTTCAGTACCCGTGAGTAATGAGATTTGAGTAGTGAGTAGTGTCAATAAATAAACATGTCAAAAGCTTTATTTTTTTGGCACCCTTAATAGCATAATATTTAGGATATCTGTCCTCCCTTATTCCCTTATTCAACTTAAAATAAGAGAATAAGTATCATATTGAAATTTTTTCAATAATTGTTTCGATATTGTTTGTTGAGTCTATCCACTTTATTTTAAAACCGTTTCGTTCCATGCGTCTAAACCAAGTCATTTGTCTTTTTGCGAATTGATGAATGGCAATATTCAATAAATCAACCATTTCATCGTATTTTAATTGACCTGTCAAATATTGTGTTATATATTTATATTCAAGACCATAATAGAGCAAATCTTCTACTGAAATACCCTCTTTCAAAAGATTTTCTACCTCTTCAATCATTCCTGATTTTAATCTTTCGTGCAACCTTTGTGTAATTTTTGCACGTCTTAATTCTCTATCTATATAAATTCCTATTATTAAAGGATTTATCTCGGGAAGCTCTATATCAACTTCGGGATTATTTTCATAATAATTTGCAATTTCAATTGCTCTAACAGCACGTTTTATGGTATCAGTATCTGTTTTATTGTGCAATTTTTTATATTTCGAAATTATCTCTTCCAATTCTGCAAGGCTTTTTCCTTTTAAAGAATTTCTTAATTCCTGATTTGCAGGCACATGTATCATTTTGAAACGTTTTAAAACGGCTTCGATATATAATCCTGTTCCTCCGCACATTATGGGGAATTTGCCCCTACTTTGAATATCTGAAAATATTTTAAAAAAGTCATTTTGATATTCATAAACATTGTATTTGTAACCTGGTTCTCGAATATCGGTGAGATGTAAAGGAATTTCAATGTTATCTATCTTATAATCAGCGTAATCCTTTCCAGTTCCGATATCCATACGTCTATAAACTTGACGGGAATCAGCGCTGATAATTTCTCCACCGATGACCTTTGCTACATTCACCGCAATCTTTGTTTTACCACTTGCAGTAGGTCCCAGAATCACTAAAAGATTATATTTTGAAAAAGTGTTTTTGTTCAATGTTCTATTTTTCTAAAAAAGTCGTTCCTAATAATTGCGTCAGACAACCTTAAAGCCTCGTCGGGTGAGATTTTTCTTTTTGAAGTACTGTCCAAAAGATTAATTCCGAAGCCTTGCCAAAAATAATTTTCTCGACCCAAAAGATGCAGTAAAGTTGGATAGATATCCATTTGATAAACAACCTCATTAACTATTATTTTTTCTTTTATTTCAGGAGAATAAATTATCAGAGGTACAAATGGTTTTTCAAGAGGAATGTTTAAATTATACTTTTCGCAATACTGTATAAATTGGTCTCTTTTTTCTTTATGAAAAACTAAATGGTCGGCTGTAATTACAATAATTGTACTATCAATATTAATATTATCAAATATCAATCCAAGTGAATAATCGGTATAATTAACTGATTTTATGTAATTTGCCAAATCATTAGGCATATCTTTTGGCACTATCAAAGTCGAACTATCGGCAAATTCTTTGAATGGAACATGTGAAGCCAATGTTATAACCTGTATAAGATAAGGAGCATCGGGCATATTTTGGGTGATTTGCAACCCCATCTTATAATCTGAATTGTTATTTGCAAATAGGGAATCATACCCCAAACTCTTTGTCATTGCATTTTGATTCCAAAGATTTCCATCATCTACAATCGTCATTTGTTTAATATATCCTTGTAGAGAATTTGCAACTGAATAATAATAATTGTACTGATATCTATAACATATTGTGCCATTGAAAATTGGCAACAGCCCTGTGTTGATAATAAATTGTCCATCAATAGATTTTCCGCTTCTTGTTTGGTCAATAACTTTGTCGGCAAACAAACTATTTGGACTATCAAGCAATTTGTTGATATTAGGAGTAATCTGTTGATTTAATATTTCAGAATTAATTACGGCTGTTTCTAATGATTCGAAAATAACAAAAACTAAATTTAAATTATCTTTGATATTTATAGTGGTATCATTTTTATTTGAAACGATAAACGGTTCTAAATCACTACAATAAATAGTTGGTCTACCTAAATCTGATTCGAACAATAAAATTTTTATTTGCAATAAAAGATAAGTAATAGGTGTAAATGATCGGCAGTAGTTATAGTATTCACTCCATGATTCCATAATTTTTATTGAAAACAAATTAGTACCATATTCTTTTGTTTTCATCTTCACTTGGGGAAGTGTACATATCAGAAAAAAAATGAAACAAAATAGAGCCAAAAAAATTTTCTTTTTTTTTAAAAATAGATTAAGTGAAAAATAAACCAAAATTATTACTAATAATAGAGTTAATAAAGGAAACACAATATCATTCCAATGTAAAAATATAAAAACCGAATCCCAAATAGAGTGCATATTACCAAAAGCTTCCAAAGAATAAACAGAAAGTAAATCATTATAATTCCGCCAATAAATTAAATTTCCCACTAACCAAATATCCAAAATAACAGAAACAATAATTATCCACCATTGCCATTTTGTAAGAAAAACAAAAGAACTAATTAATCCGCACACGCCAATATACATGGCATAAGTTTTCCATTCTCTAAAAATATTTAAAGGAAAATATTTTGTAAATTGAATGAAAGTAGCGCATTTGATAAATAACACCAATGTAAATACTACAAACAAAACAAAAACTTGATGTTCTTTAAAAAAATGATGAATTTTCATAAAAACACATTTTCATAATTATTCAGGCAACATCACTACCTCGATACGATTATTTTGTTTCAATACTTCCTTTGCGAACTCTTGAATTTTTTTAGCGTCTGTTATCTCAAAGGCGTTTAACCACGTACTGTATGAATCTTTTCCGGTTTGGTAATAATTTTGCAGCACACTATTCCAATAACCGTTCTCTTTTATATTTTGGTCGTATTGAGATTTCATATTTGTTTGAGAATTATTAAAATCTTCAATAGGTGGTCCATTTTCGGCGATTTTATGCAGTTCTTCAAAAACTACTTCAATTAATTCATCCTTTAATTTAGGGTCAGTATCGAATGAAATTGTTAGAGTATAACGCTCTTTTGGAATAGTGTGAAAATTACTTCGAACACTTGTGCCGTACGTTCCGCCGCGCTTTTCCCTAATTTCATCAGTATAACGCAAACGAAGGATACGCTGTAAATAGTTGAGCGCCATAGCATTCTCAGGTGTCTTAGACATATCGCCGGTAAAAATGATATTAACAGATGCCTTCTCAACATGCAAAGGACGCTGAAAATGTAGTTTTACATCACCTTTTACGGGATACATATTCAAATCGTTATAATTTTCTTTTTTGTTACCAGAAAGTCCACCGATATATTTCTCTATCAGAGGTTTTGCTACTTTCGGGTCAATATTGCCTATAAAAATAAATGTAAATGCGCCCGGATTTGCAAAACGTTGTTGATAAACATCTCTAATTTTATTCAAATTCAATTTGTCTAAATCTTCCTCTGACAATGATTTTGCCCTATAATGATGGTTGTTTAATAGATTGTTTAGCGTATCATTAAGGGTAATAGCGGGGTCAGCGGATTTGTTTTTTAAGGAATTAGCCAAACGTCCTTTTGATATATCAAATTCATCTTGTTCAAAACGGGGCTGCGTGAAATAAAGGTGTACCAATTGTAGCAAAATTTCAAAATCTTTTGGAGAACAGTATCCGTCAATATTTTGAGTAAGGTCGTTAATTGAAGGTACTACGCCAACTCTTTTTCCTGCAAACATTTTTCGCAAAGTAGCGCGGCCAAATTCGCTGACTCCGGAGTTATAACCATCAATCATACCCATAATGTTTCTGGTTGCTGCCCAGTCTGCATCCGAGAGCACTGAAAATCCTCCGAAACTGAAACCGGTAAGTAATATTTCATCTTGCTTAAAAGGTGTTGGTTTTAGGATTACTTTTGCACCGTTATTTAATGTCCATTCTATTGTTTCTAAACTTTCATTTTTTGTTTCTTTAGTTACTTTTCCTGATTTTATGTTCTTGGAAATAAGCGGTTTATCGGTTTCGACATCAATATATGGGGATAACTGCTTTTTTTCTGCTCCATACATAATAATTCGCAACATTTCGTCATCGGGCAAAGTTACGTCATCCTTGTCGGGTCCGGATGCATAAATAATGGTATTTGGACCTAATACCATTGTTTTTTGGAAAATTTCGTTGAGTTCTGAAACATTAATATTGTTGTTGAATTTTTTTGTAAGAATAACTCTATCTTCTTCGCTCAACAAAGGATATCCATGCTGAAAATGTCTGTAAGCCAATCTGTTAAATTCGTTGTGTCTTTTATTATTCCTCTCGGATAGACTATTTTCGTACCTTTGCATCAAATTAGCTTTTGCACGTTCTAATTCATTTTCAGTAAAACCGAAACGGCGCGCTTGTTCAGCGATTGTAAGTGCTTGGTCAAATCCTTCGGACAATTCGTTGTTTTTCGTTGACACCATTAAAAAGAATGCATCTCGGTCGCCCGCAAAATCATTAATTCCTATAAAAGTGTTAAGAAATTTAGCGTTTGGTTGTTGTTGCGCCTCATTTAATCGTGAAGTAAGCATTGTGGCAATATAGTCATTCAATAACTCATATCGCAAAAACTCTTCACTATTGCGATTTGTTTTGTTGAACTTTGCAGGAAATTTTATGTATAGATGCACACTATTGGTAGTAAGTTCGGGATCCTTATATACCTGAGTAATTGGTTCAACATTATCGTGGATATTAAATTCCGCTTTTGTTTTCATATTTTCAGGATTTTTAAGCGTACTGAAAATAGTTTTTACTTTTGTTTCCATTTTATCTACATCAAAATCACCGACAATGACAACTGCCTGCATATTAGGACGATACCAATCATGATAAAAATCTAAAATCTCTTTTTGAGTGAAATTGTTAATGATAGATGTATCTCCAATCACAGTGCGTGTAGCATAAGGAGTTCCTGCATATAGCGTTTTGTTGCGTTCTTGGTAATTACGTCTAATGGCACTTCTCCCTGTGCGCCATTCTTCTCTGATAACGCCTCGTTCAGCGTCTAATTCTTCTTGTTCGCAAAGAATATGTCCGCTCCAATCGTGCAAAATCAACAAACAAGTATCAATAATACCTTCTCTTAAAAGTGGCACATCCGTAAGCAGATACTGTGTAAGTTGTTGGCTTGTTGATGCGTTGATATTAGCTCCGAATGCACACCCAATAGATTGCATATATTCGAGCATTGTTTTATCAGGAAAATGCTTCAATCCGTTAAAAGCCATGTGCTCTAAAAAGTGCGCTAATCCGTTTTGGTTATGGGTTTCGTGCAATGCACCGATGTCGTGTATAATCCAAAAACCTGCTTTGCCCTCAGGTTTTGCATTGTAACGGATATAATATTTCATGCCGTTAGGCAATGTTCCCATTCGCCACGCTGGGTCAACAGGAAGTTGTGTTTGTGCAGAAGCCGCTGTTAATAAAGCGCTGACCACAAACATTAATAAGGAAATATTCAATTTTTTTTTCATAAATATATATTTATTTTAAGTTTAAAACGTTTTTAAATATTCGTCGTAAACTACAATAGTATCACCCACTTGTTTAATAATAGCGATGCCATTTTCGATACATTTTTGTTCAACATTTGTATCGAAAACCATGGATGCAATTCCGAGATAAAGTTTATGATTTGCATATTCGGGGAATCTATCTCTGAAAATTTTTACTTTTTTTAGTACGTGGTCAATATTGTTTTCGTGTGCCCTATATTTTGTTTCAAAAATGGCAACCGCTTCTCCGTTGATTAATAGTGTATCTATCTCTCCCCTTACTCGGTTTTTGTCATCTATCATTATGACTGATTTAATTAATTTATCAAATTTTTCTCCAAATAAAATTAAATCACCTTTTCGAAGCGAATTAACAAAATATTCTTCTGCAAATGCGCCGTTATTATTAGTTATCCCGCCCACTTGTTTTTCTAATCTTGATATTTGTCTGTCGGTTTCTGCCTGCCTCTCGGCTATTTCTTGTAAAAAAGCCCAAACACTCTCAGGTGTTGCTGTTGGTATGTGTTTATTATCCATATTTATTTTTAATATTTTTTTTAATGCAAAGATAATATATTTTTTTTAATCATTTTTAAATTTGGTGCAAAAATATGATATTTTTTTCAATAAGTGTAACTTTTGCATATATTTTTCTATTTATTAATTGTTTTGGTAAAATCAGAACTACTTACTTGGCATTTGCTATTAAACTAAATTCAGAACTCCTGACTTGGCGCAAAATCGATTGTCGCAAATTTCACCATATCATATTTTGAGTTATTTCATTCCGTTTAAAAATCGGTGCATTGAATTTATTGAAATGAATGCATCTTTTTTTGGAGATGCCCCGAGTTGCGCTTACGCTAACTCGGGGTTATCTACGTGGCACTCTACCGAGTGCTGATGTGTGGGATGTATGGAGGGCTGTGAGATTGCTGATCTTTATCTCCTCAAATAAATATTATTAGTTCATCTTTTTTAAATTTTTTACCTAATTTTTTCCTAATTTTTCCTAACAAAACAACCTCAGTAGCCAATAATGCAAATCAAATACAACCTAATTACCTAATTAACAACCTTATAATTAGGTAATTAGGTAAATGTATGGGGTATACCATTCTCTATTGAGGTTGTTTTGTTTAGTGAATTAGGTAAAAATTAGGTTTACTATATCGCAAATTTGCGACAATCGAGTTTGCGACAAGTCAGGAGTTCTGAGCCTTCGGTTATGTACAGAAGAGTCTATTGAAAGAACCCTTGAGAAATTTGTAGATAAAAAATAGTGGTTAATAGTTACAGTTTTGATTTTTTTTCAAAAAGATTTTGGTTTTTTCAAAAGAAAAGGTTTACTTTGTAAAATTTTTTTTGAAAGCATTACTTTGAGGTTTTAAAGCAGGCTAAATTTATTTACATATATAATATATTAATTTACAGTCAATTATAAAAAAATGAAACTATCAGAAGTTGTAGAATTATTAAATGCAAAAGTAATTACTTGCGGCGAGCATCTTGATAGAGAGGTAAAATTTGGTTTCGCAAGTGATTTATTGAGTGATGTACTCACAGTTGACATCGACAATTTGTTGTTATTAACGGGAATGGCAAATCTGCAGGCGATACGTACCGCAGAAATGGCTGAAATTAAATGCGTTGCATTTGTCCGAGATAAAAAGATGACACCTGAAATGATTGAATTAGCTTCCGAAAACAATATCGTTACTCTTGAAACACCTTTTTCGATGTTTCATTCGGTGGCTATTTTGCACGATAATGGTCTGAAACCCGTTTATTAAATCCTTAAATTACAAAACAATGGTATTGAAATACGAAGTTGAAGGCGGAAATTTTTTGAAAGCTGGTTTTGCGAGCAGCGAAGTAAAAAAAATATTAAAACAGCTTAACATTGACCCACGAATAATCAAGCGAATTGTAGTGGCACTGTACGAAGGCGAAGTGAACGTTGTTGCGCACGCATCTCACGGAATTATTCTGGTCGATATTGACGATAAGTTGATATATATTAAAATAGAAGATAAAGGTCCCGGCATCGAAAATATAAATTTAGCGTTACAAGAGGGTTTTTCAACAGCATCGGAGAAGGTGCGCGAAATGGGATTCGGTGCAGGAATGGGATTGCCAAATATTAAAAAGAATACCGACTGGTTTAACCTTAAAAGCACAGTTGGAGTAGGAACTATTTTGGAAATGAAGACAAATTTTTAACTATTTTTATTTTATGACCGACGAACAAGAATATTATCAGGCTTTAAAAGTTGATGAATCAAAATGTTACGGCTGTACACACTGCATAACAATGTGTCCTGCTGATGCTATTCGTATCAACAACGGCAAAGCAAAAATACGTAGAGAATGGTGCGTACACTGCGGAGAATGTATGATAGCCTGCCCCGTGGACGCATTTTATGTTGAACAAGACGATTTTGAAAAAATTTTTGATTACAAATATAGGGTCGCATTAGTGCCTGCTGTTACTATTGCACAGTTTCCTTCAAATATTTCTGAAGCGGAAATATTTAGCGCAATGAAAGAAATTGGTTTCACGCATATTTTTCAAACCGAACATACTGTTGAAGTTGTGAATAGCGAAATGCTCGAATTTCAGAAAAAAAACAATTTAAAACCGTTAATTTCTTCATTTTGTCCTGCGGTTGTGAGATTGATTCAGGTTAGGTTTCCATCGCTTGTCGATAATATTATTACAGTAAAACCGCCTATTGACGCATCCGCAATATTTTTAAGGAAAAAATTTCAAGACGAAGGTTTTCCGAGTGAAGATGTAGGTCTTTTTTATGTAACTCCTTGTGTCGCAAAAATAGCAGCCGTCAAAAGTCCCGTTGGTGAAGAAAAATCGTCAGTAGACGGTGTTATCAACATAAATTTTATTTTTAACAAAGTTTATTCGGTAATAAAAAGTCGGTCGGGTAAAAAAGTTTTGTCATCTGACAACAGGTTGCCTAATTTAAGCGCAAAGTCAATACAATGGACTCTTACGAACGGAGAAATAACTTATATGAAAGGTCGTTGTCTTGCTATTGATGAAATTCACAATGTAATTCAATTTTTAGAAAAAGTTGAGAATGAAGAGATTACAGATGTAGACTTTTTGGAACTACGTGCCTGCGACGAAAGTTGTGCGGGAGGTATACTAACAGTAGAAAACAGATTTTTGACCGTTGAGAAGTTGCGCAAAAAAGCTGTCTTATATAAAGATATTAGAGGGATGCCCGAAGATTTAGAGCCTTATTATGATTATCTACGAAAAAAACTTGCTGTTCTGCCCGTTGAACCCCGCTCAATGCTTATATTAGACGAGGATAGGAACAAAGCGTTACAAAAAATGATGCAAGTTCAAAAAATGATGTGCTATTTACCGGGTATCAACTGCGGCGCCTGCGGCTCCCCAAAATGTGAAAGCCTCGCAAGAGACATCGTTAGAAAAGAAGCAAACCTCTCGCATTGCGTTTTTATTCAAAGAAGTATGGAAAAAAATAATAAATTACATAGTGACCATGCCATCCGAATTATTGAAAAAATTTGGGGCAAAGACCGACTTAATAAAGATTGTACAAAACCAGGAGCAAAAAATGAAAGTATCTGATTTAGTTAAAGAATTGAACCTGACCGTTTTTAGCGGAAATTCAGGACTCGAAAAAGAAATTTCAGGCGGATATTCATCCGACCTGTTGAGCGACGTGATGGGAAACGCACAAGAAGGAAACGTGTGGATTACATTGCAAACGCATAAAAACATTATGGCTGTTGCATCTCTTAAAGAGTTAGCAGCAATTATTTTAGTCAAAAATCTTAAACCCGAAGAGGACGTAAAAAGTATTAGTAACGACGAAGAAATTCCAATTTTGGGAACATCTTTAGACGCATTTACACTCGCAGGGAAGATTTATGCAAAACTGAATTATTCATAATATTTTAACGCATTAATAGTTTTCAGTTTTCAGCTTTCAATTATTTATGAATAATGATAATTGTTCTATTTCAATAAATTCAATCTTTCAATATATGAGTCTTCTCCGAAAAGTCATATTGCTTTACCACAAGGGGTCACAAAGTGGTAAAAAACGCTTTTGGGAGGAGGCTCAATTTATTCAATAACAAACAAATACGTGTCTTGATAGAAACAAATGACCTACAAAGCCGACCTACATATTCACACTGTCCTTTCGCCATGCGGTAGCCTCGAAATGTCTCCACAACGAATTGTGGATGAGGCATTAACAAAAGGATTGTCGATAATTGCAATCACCGACCATAATTCAACTCGACAATGTAGAGCAGTTATGGAAGTAGGTCAAGAAAAAGGATTATGGGTAATTGGAGGCGCAGAAGTTAACACACGTGAAGAAATTCATTGTCTTACTCTTTTTGAAAACCTGGAAAAGTTAGAACTTTTTCAAGATTATTTAGATAAATATTTACCAAATATTCCTAATAATCCAGATAAATTTGGTCATCAAGTTTGGGTAGACAAGGACGAAAATATTGAAGGCATCGAAGAACGAACTCTGTTAAGCGGAATAGAACAATCTATTGAAGAAGTAGAACAAAAAGTTCATTCCTTAGGCGGACTCTTTATTCCTGCACACATCGACAGACAAATGTATTCTCTTATTGCAAATCTCGGCTTTATTCCACCATCTTTGAAATGCGACGCTATTGAAGTCTCCGCTAATGTTAAACCTGATTTTTTTGAAATTAATAAAATTAAGAATAATTACAACATAATTTCTAATTCAGACGCACACCATCCCGACCAAATTGGAAACAGATTTACGATTCTAAAAATGAAAGACACCACTTTTGAAGATTTGAAAAAAGCAGTGGTTAGCGGTTAGTGATTAGTTAATGGGTGAATGAGTGAATCTTGTTAGGGATGTTATTTGTGTAAAAAAATATATTCATCACGAAATAGAAAAATCCCAATATGTAGAAACTTTTTATTTTTCACAAAAAATAATATTTTCCGTTATGACAATAAAATGTTTTGAGGTCAGGAAGTCTGAAGTTTAAAATTTTTATGTATATTTGCCGCCCATTTTAAAAAATTCAAAATGATATTTATACGGAAAAGAATATTAGACGGACAAAGAAAAGACAATCCGTTCATTTAGTGGCAAATATAAAATAAAACAATATGAAACAAATAGTCGAATTATTTGAAAAATGGGCATGTGAGCCTCATGTTGATATTCAACAATTACCTTTATCGGGTTCGCAGCGAACCTATTATCGTATCAATAGTAAAACCAAAACTGCATTGGGCGCTTATAATAAGGATAAAAAAGAGAACTTTGCATTTATTCAATTTAGCCGTTTTTTTAAAGAAAAAAATATGCCCGTACCGCACATTTATGCTTTTGACGACAATCAGGATTGTTATTTGTTGCAAGATTTGGGAAACACTACGCTTTTTCAATGGTTATCGACATCACGAAATAAAAATATCATACCTGATGATATTATAAGTTTTTATAAATCTGTAATTCAATGGCTTATCAAATTTCAAATAGTTGGGAAGTGTATTGATTTGTCTGCAACTTATCCTCGTGCAAAATTCGATAAACAGTCAATGATGTGGGACTTACAATATTTTAAATATTATTTTTTGAAATTAGGACAAATCTCTTTTGATGAACAGTTGTTAGAAAATGATTTTGAACTATTTACAGATTATTTGCTCGAAACTGATACAGATTATTTTTTGTATCGTGATTTTCAGTCTCGAAATATAATGGTTGTTGAAAACAAACCATTTTTTATTGATTATCAGGGAGGTAGAATGGGTGCATTGCAATATGATATCGCTTCTCTGCTTTATGATGCAAAAGCAGATTTACCTCCTGAAATACGTTGTGAACTATTAGATTATTATATCGCAGAACTACAAAAAAAGATAAACATTGATGAAGCAAAGTTCAAAAAATATTATTACGGTTATGTCTTAATACGTATTATGCAAGCAATGGGAGCCTACGGTTTTCGCGGCTTTTACGAAAAAAAAGAACATTTTTTGAAAAGTATTCCATTTGCGTTGAAAAATCTTGAATCTATTCTTAATAATCACTTTTTTATAAATGAATTTTCTGAATTGAAAAATGTTTTGTCGGGCGTTATTTCATCAAAATTTTTAAAAGAAATTGAAAACCATACCGAACTATGTGTTTCAATAAAAAGTTTTTCCTACAAGCGAGGCATTCCCGCTGACACTTCCAAACATGGAGGCGGTTTTGTGTTTGATTGCAGATTGTTGCCTAACCCTGGACGAAATGTAGAATACAAAACACAAACCGGAAAAGACAAAGAAGTTAAAGAATATTTCGAAAAAGAACAAGAAGTTAAAGCATTTTTGGGGAATGTTTTTACTATTATCAGTCAGGCAGTTGAAAAATATTTAAAAAATGGATATAATAGTTTATCTGTCAATTTTGGCTGTACAGGTGGTAGGCATCGTTCTGTTTATTCTGCGGAACAATTAGCGGAATTTTTAAGAAAAAAGTACGCTATTAGAATTAAAATTAATCATATTGAAATGGAAATTGTAGAAAGTGTGAGGTAAGATTTTATTTTCCGAACTCCTTACTTGGCGCAAACTACATTTGAGTAACTCTTTTTCGTTGCGGACGCGTAGATTTATTACTTTTGATGGAATCTCTTTTTGGAATAACAACTCGTTCAATATCTTCTTTAACTCTTTCTGGAATGGGATTAATATTTTCAGTGATTATTGAATCATTTAAAATTCGAAGGGTAATATTTCTTATTTCAACCGATGGATTAGAAATAGAATCTTGCCAAAGTAAATACCCGGAAAGAAATGTAATTTTTTTATTTTCAATGATTTGAAAATCTAAAACTGCACTCTTTTTTTGAAATGAATGAGGAATTTCTTTATAAATAGTATCTGCGGAGCTATCGTCATACAATGCGCATAACATCATTTGAGGTTTTTTACTTTCATCATTTTTGAGAAATTTGTAAATTGCCGACAACCTTAATTTTCCAAGTAATTCTAACGAATCTGTCTCAATTCTGAAAGGAGCTCTTTTATCTATTGTGTCGGTGGGGCTAATAATTAATGAGTCTGCGTCTAACCAAATATTTGCGGGATCCTTTGTCAATTCTTTTAATTTCACTAATTTGATTCCTCTATTTTCTTTATTTTCTTTATCAAAAAGTAGCCCAAGTTCAGTTTCTTGTTTACTAAGATTTACAACAACTTGGTCGTAAACTTTGAGGTATAGTTCGGGGTGAATAGCATACCATTTTCTAATTGAATCAAATTCTTGATAGGTATAACCATATTTTTCGAGTATATCTTTGTAATAGCCGTGTGTATCTTTTGTAGAAATAGTATTTTCGCCATATTGCAGCGTGTTTTCAAATATATTGAGTTCTGTAAGGATTTCAGCCATTTTGGCAGGTTTTGGAAATCCCCTTGGAACTCTATTTTTGCAGCCTATTGCTATAAAGCCGAAAAACAATAAAATAAGGAATATTTTTGTTTTATTAAAAAATTTATTCGCCATCGCCTCTAAATATTGTTCTAACTGTTTTAAGTAAAAGAATAGCGTCAAGTTTAAGCGACCAGTTGTCGATATATTCCAAGTCCATTTTCATCCATTCCTCAAAAGGGATATTGTTACGCCCTGAAACTTGCCAAATGCATGTAATTCCCGGTTTCATGGATAGTCGCCTCAACTGCCATCTTTCGTAATGTTTAACCTCTTCGGGTATTGGTGGACGTGGTCCTACAATTGACATTTCGCCCCGAAGTACGTTAAAAAATTGTGGAATTTCATCTATTGACGATTTTCTTAAAAACCGACCTATTTTTGTTATTCGGGGGTCTTTCGCTATTTTGAAAACTGGACCATCCATCTCGTTTTGGTCAATAAGCTCTGATTTATGTTTTTCAGCATCTTTTATCATCGTTCGGAACTTATATACATTTATACGCCTACCACGTAAACCTACACGTTTTTGCTTAAAAAATACGGGACCTTTGGAATCTAATTTAATAATAATTGAAATTATCAGAATCAATGGGGACAAAATTAGTAGCGATAAAAAGGAAAAAATAAAATCGAAAGCAATCTTGACTGAAAGTGATATATAATCAGATGGAGTGGTAAATATTGTCAAAAGAGGCATTATACCGAAATAATTTAATCTGACGTTGTGTGTCAGCATATTGATGAACGGGGAGTACATTCGAAATACGACACCTATTTCGGAACAAATTTGAACTAATTCTTCTATCTCATTTTGGTTCATATCTTTTTTACAAAAAACAACTTGGTCGATGGTTTTATCTCGCAATAGTTGTTCTATGTTTGTGTCAGCGGGTAGAAAAAGAAATTTTGTTCCGAACTCTTTTTCCAAACTCTTTGTACCAATTATCGCAGAAATTCTGTATCCCCATTCGGGATGAATATCTATCAGACGCAAAAAAGATAACGCTGTTGAATCGCCAATAACTAAAATATTCAAATAATTATACCCTCTTCTTCGGAACGTTTTAAAAATTTTAAAGATAATAAGTTGAACTGCGAAAGTTAGTATCACGTTTATTGCGGCAAAATAGAGAAGTGGACTTAACCCCATATAATATAGGTTAAAAGTTAAAATGGCTAATGCCATCAATGATGTACCTAACAAAGAAACCGCAAAACAATTTATCAAAACAACTGAATATGGACGCGTGCGATTTAAAGTGTTCAACCTGAAAAGAGTAACCAATACCCACCATAACATAAAAATAAGCAGTTGAAGAATTATCGCATCTTTTGTAATGACGGGAAAAAGCTTAAATTCTAAATACAACGCAATATTAAAACTTACTATCGCAAGAAAAATATCCACAATAGTGATAAATACATTGACAAGGGTTGCCTTTTCTTTTAGCATAATTTTAGTAATACTTTGATAATCTTTTGTTTATTAGTTTATTATTTATAATAATATGACCTAAAATATTTTGCAAAGATATTAATTTTTTGTGAAAAAAATTGTTACAAAAAATATTTTCCCATTCTTTTTTTATTTTTGAGTCCCTCCGAAAAGTGTTTTTACCACAAAGTACACAAAGAATACACAAAGAACACAAGTTGATATATGTTGATATTTAACACTTTGTGTCCTTTGTAAATTAACCTCAGAACACTTGACTTGGCATTCGCTATAAAATTAAAATACAAATCATTACAAAAAAGATACCGTAAACTAAATATGTCGCATATTATACTAAATAAACCTAATTATCACCTAATTTTTTCCTAAGAAACAACCTCAGTAGCCAATAATGCAAATCAAATACAACCTGTCATTGCGGGCATGACCCGCAATCTCTTCAATAATCAGGGGATGCTGAAACAAGTTCTGCATGACATGTGTGGGGTATACCATTCTCTACTGAGGTGGTTTTGTTTAGCGAATTAGGTAAAAATTAGGTTTTTTATGTTGCAAATTTACGACAATCGAGTTTGCGACAAGTCAGGAGTTCTGAATTTTCTACCAAGCGTCGTATTCATAGCGCAACGTGGAGAACGAAGGATGAATAATATTTCATAAAAATGGGACACTTTGATTTCCCAAAAGTCAGGTAATCTGAAATTAAATAAAAAAAGAGGAACACAAACCTGTGCATCTCTTATAGTTATCACTGGTCAGTGAATGAATAAATGAGTAAATAGTTAGTGATTGTGATCAAAAAACTCACCACTATTCTATCTCCTTCTTTTAACCATTTTTCGACTATGTCTTTGTTCGTGGAACTCATATTTTCGGTTATATCGAAAAAAACTCTCTTTTTGTCCGAAGGTAGCGCTAACCATTAATTCGTGAGAGCCGTAAGAGTATTTTTGTATTTTGCTGAGGGTATAATCAAATGCGTAACCAAAGTAGTATTCATTAAGTCGGATTCCGAACATCAAACTTGTTCCTCCAAAAGAGCCGCCTCCGCCAGAACGGTATGAGCTACCGAACCATATTTTATCATAATAATAGGTCAGGATGTTTATGTCTAATTGAAGTGCACCGTGTTCTGTAAATTTAAATTGAGAGCCGGGAACTATACTCCACTCGTGGTCGATTTCGAAAATATATCCACCAAGAAAAATATATTCTCGTTCGAGTTTGTAGTCAGAACTACTTCTGCCACCGAAAGTGAGGTATGATTGAAATAAATTTGAAGTCGAAAAACCCACATAATAATCTCCCGCTGCATATTGCACTCCCGTAGCAGCCTCTGGAATAAAACTGCTCAGTTTATTTGCGTCAAGATATCTGTCGTGTCCGAGTTCGGTTACAATTTTGTCGCGGTCAATGTATAATTGAAAAATTGATGTCGTTAATCCGAATGATAATTGCGCTGTAGGAAACTTTAAATGGTAAGCATAAGTAAGTTGCCCGCCAGTTGTGCGTATCGGTCCGCGCATATCGTTGAATAGTGCGGCACCCAAACCAACATTTTCAGGGCTAAATGCGCTGGAGCCTCTCCTTCGTTTATTCCCGAAAAGTCCTTCACGAGTCAAGCGAACTTGAGCCGTTAAAACTTGATTGACAGGTGCATCTTTGAAGCCTATCCATTGGTTTTTTGTAACTAAACCAACGGAAGTAAAACCTTCAGAACCGCAGGCTGCAGGATTTAACAAGAAACGGTTGAACAGGTATTGTGTGTAAGGTTGTGATTGTTGGCTGTAGGAATTTTCTAACGAAAAAATGAAAAATAATGCAAGAATCAAAAAAATTGCTTTTATCTTTGTGTATGTTGGAGTTACATACATTTTTGCCCTTATGTTTTTCTTTATTTCTGACGTCATATTTTCTTACCTGATTATAGTAATAGTTCCTCTAAGCGGCTTTTTGGATACGCCGTCATTTAGTGTAATAACGTAGAAATATGTTTCCATTGGCAAAATACGACCATTTGTATCTTTACCGTCCCAAGAAACAGGATATCCTTTTTCAGACATAAACACTTTTCTTCCCCAGCGGTCAAATACTTCAACAACACATTCGGGGTATTCTATAAGTGCAGAAATGTTCCATACGTCGTTATCGCCATCATCATTAGGAGTAAATGTATTGGGTATTTTTCCTTCAAAAGGCTCTGGAATATCTTCATCGCAGGCGAATATAATAATTGAGTCTCCTGCAATACAGCCATCATATTCGGCGAGTACCCAAAATAATTTGTCTTCGGTAATGTCGTGGTCTGTAACCCTTATATACGTAACTAATTCACCGTTGTCGCCTGTTGACCAAGTATAAATAGTTTCATAAGGATTGTCTGATACGTCTAAGGCGTGAAGTTCAAAAGTGGATGAACAGATCATTCGGTCGTCTCCGAGAGAGATTTTTGGGAATGGATTTTCTATTACTTCGATAAAACTGCTCAAAACGCAGTTGTTGTGGTCGACTGTAATAAGTTCATAAAATCCGGGTTTTGAGATATATCCGTCGGGTGAAACAGAACTATCTAACCAACTATAATATTGAAAATCAGATTTGTTAAAGTCAACAAGAACTCCGCCGTTGTTGCAAATAGTATAAAAAGGCTGCGTAAATTGCGCATATTCACCAACTACTTCAACGTCAATAAATTCCCAATTACCAATACAGCCGTGTTGGGATGTTTCTCTAACGCCAAGTTGGAAAATGCCTTTTAAATCATACCACTCAACAGTTATGGTATCAGGGTAAGTTTGTATAATTCTCCCTGCCTCTTGTTGTTCTAAACTATAATCAAAAATAGAGCCTACGTCACCGTTTGCCGCAAAGACCGACTTTGTTCCAATACAGACCTGTTCGGGCTGCGATACGGCAGGTAAACTAATCATAAATGACAAAAATATCAAAACGTGGCATTTTGACAAATAATGCAAAACTCCAAGTCTCAACAATTTGAGCATTCTAATATGACAATCTATTCTCAATTGATAGTTTTTTAAAAATTAAAAACTTTTGCGGATAAATTTAAAAAATCTCCGACAATTTCAATATTATGTTTGTATCTCCTGAGATATTAAGGCATATTTTTGATATGCTGTAACGGTTTTGTAACTGGCGAAGGATAAACAACTACTTGATAAACAGTAGCGGGAAGATCGCTCGGCGTAGATGTAATAAGGTCTAAAGATTTCCGCGAAATTCGGTCAGAAATATTTGTTGCCTTAATTTCATAGAGACCTTCTGCCGAAAATGTGGTCGCAGGAAAAACTAAACTTAAACTACTGCTCATAAGACTAACAGTACCGCTTGAAGTAGATGTAAGTCCACCACTCTTGTCGTAGGTATCCCAATAATCGATATCGTAATCGACTATAAATTCTTCGTTGCCCGTCAATGCGTCAAGGAGAATTGTAACCTCTTGTGCTGCACAGCCCGTTGTGATGCCGTTTGCAGGCCATTTAATTGTCGGGCGAGGTAATACCCTAATAGTGTTGTTTTCTTCGGTGCCTTCGCATAACACTGTAGTTCCCATTAAGTTACGAACATTTGTCGTAATGGTAATGTCGCCAGGGGTTGCTGGCATTACAACAGAAATTTCATTATCTGTGTAATAATTTGCATTTCCTGTCAAAGGAGTGCCGGTAAATGAAAGAACAGTTTGCGTGGGCGAAAAAAGCCACTTATATTCAAACGACAATCCCGGGATTGCTGTTTGAGCATCCACTCTGTAAGGCATTCTACTACCAACGGTTACGCTGTCGATGGTTTCGTCGTGAACACCTGTGTGAATAAATTCTGTCCAAGGCAATTGTGAAAAAAGCCCTGTTGTTAGCAGTGTAAAGAACACCACTAAAAGTCCAATTTTAAATTCTTGATGTTTCATTGGTACAATTATTATTATTATTATTTATTTTAAAAATTATTTGGAACGTGGAAAATAGAAGCAGGTTGCGGTGCAGGCATCACGTTGTAAGTAAACTGATTAGCACTGACGTTAATATCTCCTGCCACGTCACATTTTCTGGCGATACGGTCGGTAATACTTGTAATTGTTACCTTATAAGAACCATAATCGCTAAATAGCACCTTAAGGATGCCAATTCCTGCGTTAACAGGAACATTGCTTGCGGAAGTAGTGGTTACAGTTCCTGTAATTAAATCGGTTTTTTCGACCGAATAATTAATCAACACTTCACTTGAACTTGTTGTAACCGAAATAGGAAAGTCGTAGAACGCACTCGCAACGGTTGCTGACGTATAACAATCCGAGGCAACAAAAGTAGGGGGCGTTCCGACAGGATTAAAACCTATCGTAGGTTTTGCAATAATGTGAATTGGAATTGTTGTAGGAGTTCCATCACATGCGGGGTCACTCAATCCTTGAGGTACCTCTTTCACTGTAACAACGGCTGCACCAGTTGTAGTTCCCCACGTGATTTTTACCCATGGAGACGTACTTGTTGCGTTGGCATTTTGCGCTACCGCTGTTCCGAGAGTTACAGTCCAATCAAATTGAGACGATGTCAAATTTGTCGCACTGTAGTTACTTTGCAAAAAATATGCCGAGTTCCAATAAACATCGGGCATAACAAAATAGTTCATAACCGCCGTAACCATAACGGTATCAACATTTTCTCTTGGCACGTCGGGAGTTGTAGTGAAATCTTTATTATATCCATGTTCATACAAAACCTTACTGTCCAAAGTCAGATTTCGACCGGGGGGATTATTTGGTATTTGTCCCACCGCTGTAAGTACCCCTATCATTAGGAATACTCCAAAACTAATGATCTGTTTCATATCTATTTTTATTTATTTTTACTAGTTTATGTCTCTATTTTATTTTTATTAAATAAGCGCTTTTACGCATAATTATTTTTTAAGTTACATTTTTTAAAAAAATTTATCAAAAAACAATATTTTATTCGCTTTTTTATTGAAATTTTAGGTTTTTCTAATTCAATTCGTTGTACATGATTGCTATCTTTTCTTACACTGATTCCCGATATACCAAAGGATAGAGCAACATGTAATTTTAAATATAAAAAAAAATCATCGCCAACATTTAAATCTGAAAAAGGAAATGCAAAATAACCTTTTTCTTCATAAAAATATTTTTGAACAAATTTTATTGACTCTTCAGTTTGTCTTATTTTTTCTTCTTGATTAATAAAAGCAAAATCTGGGTGGTCAATACTATGTGCGCCAATGGTAAATCCTTTGTGCTGTAAATCTTTTATCTCATCAAAAGTTAGATAGGGTTTCTGTTTTTGTAAAAAATCATCAAAATCTATGTCTAAAACTGATGCTATTTCATTGAGAATAGATTGTTGTGAATAATTAACATTTAAAATCCTTTCTTTCAGATTCTTACCTCTTATTTTCGATAAATTTAAAATATTTTCAACCTCGTTAATTTTTGAGAAAGATAAATCAGAATTGCAAATTTTATCAATCAGCAAAGCGGCTTTATATCTGTAAAGCATATCTTTATTATCAACAAAAGCACTATTGACAAAAACTGTTGCAGGAATTCCTTTTTCTTGCAAAATAGGTGCAATAACGCTGCTGACTTCCGACAATCCATCATCAAATGAGATATGAAAAGAGGGTTTTGTAATCAACTTTTCTTTGGTAATATGTTGATAAATATCGTTAATACTAACGGGAGCAAAATATTTCAAAATAAAATCTATATCATTTTTAAATTCTTTTATTGTTTTGGGCTGATAAAGTGGGTTTATGTGTGGCAAATAACCATCCGACACGGTATGATAAAATATATGAATAACCTTTTGACCTGTAATTTTTATCCAAAATTGAATGGTCAAAATATCTGATATATAGGGCAGTATGTGCTTTTTTGCAAATTCTAACATACGCTTTTATTCACGTGAATATTTTATTTTCAAAGTGCAAAAGTACTAATAATTTACATATCTGCAAAAAAAATGTTATGTTTCTACTTTTTTTTTCTATTTTTGTTACTTGCATTATTCATAAAGAAATGAAAATATCTTTTAACCACAACTGAAAACTGAAAACTGAAAACTATTAATGCGTTCTCAACTTTGCGACTTTGTGTTTAAAATAAATATTCAGAATAATGCAGTTAAATATTTTTCTGCTTTAATAGAAAAAAATAGATAGTTTCCAAAAAAAAATATTACTTTTGCAAAACAATTAAATATTAAACATTATGAAAAAGCAGATTTTAACAGGCGCAGAATCCTTTGAAAAAATTATCGAAGGCAATTATTTTTACATAGATAAAACGTTGTTTATCAAAGAATTACTCGAAAACAAAGGTGACGTAACATTGATAACCCGTCCCCGTCGTTTTGGAAAAACGCTTAATATGAGCATGTTGGATAATTTTTTTGATGTGAATAAAGATAGCAAGTCTTTGTTTGAAGGACTTAATATTATGAAACATGAGAATATAATAGAAAACCATTTAAATAAGTATCCTGTTGTTCTTCTTTCGTTAAGGAAAGTAGAGGAAGAAAAACATAAAGACGCTATTGAAAATATTAGAATCTTAATATCTGAAATATTTCAGGAAAAAATCTATTTGTACAAAAGTAAAAGTCTTAATGAGTTTCAAAAGAAAAAATTTTATCGATATTGTTCTGAGGAAGCTACCGAAGTAGAACTAAAATCTGCATTAAAATTTTTAACATCATGCTTATATTCGTTTCATAAAAAACGTGTAATAGTTTTGTTGGATGAATATGATACTCCGATAGATAGTTCGGTAAAAGGTGGCTATTATAAAAAAATGATAGGTTTTATGAGAGGATTTTTGGGAAATGTTTTTAAAAGCAATAATTACTTGGAATTGGGAGTATTAACAGGGGTACAGAGAATATCAAAGGAAAGTTTAGTCAGTAGTTTCAATAATCCTAAAGTATGCGGAATTATGGATTACGAATTTGCAACTTGTTTTGGATTTACAGAAGAAGAAGTCAAAGATGCCTGCGGTATTTATGAATTATCTGATAAATACGATGACGTAAAAAAATGGTACGATGGCTATCGGATTGGCGAACAGGATATATACAATCCTTGGAGTATAGTCCAATACCTAAGCAGAAGAAAATTTAGAGATTATTGGGCAAATGTAGGTGGTATGGATATTTTAGCAGATATATTTTTCAAAGGTACGCCAGCATTAAAAGACGATATGGCAGCACTTTTGACCAATAAACCAATAAAAATGAAGTATGTAGAACATATCAAATATCCTATTTCGTACAAAAGCGATGATATATTTTGGTCTATGCTTCTAAATACAGGATATATAAAGCCATGTGCAGGCGCAACAGAAGATGTATTTTATGCCGAATTGGTAAACCGCGAAGTAAAAAACATACTAACAGATAGCATTAAATATTGGTTTGATACACAAGAAAATCAAACCCCAAAAGTAATACAACAATTTGTAAACTGCCTGTTAAATGGTGACAAAGAGGGCGTTAGCGAAACACTCAACAAAGAACTACTTAATAATCCAAGTTGTCACGATTTTAAAGAAGAAAACAGTTATCATATGTTTATTTTTGGAATATTACTTGCCCTATCCAATGATTATATAGTTTATTCAAACTCAGAAAGCGGAAAAGGTCGTTCAGATTGTTTGGTAAAACCTAATGATAAGGAAAAATTTGCGGTGGTAGTAGAGTTTAAACATTGTAGGGACGAACTAGTGTGTTCGTCCGATGAAAATGCGACATCATCCACTAAACCAGCGCGTTCGTTTGTAAAAATTAACGAAATTCTGAAAAAAGAGGCACAAATTGGTCTTAAACAAATCGAAGACAAAGTTTATATCCATAATTTGAAAAAGGAAGGGTACAAAAAAATATATAAATATGGAATTGCTTTTCATAAGAAAATGTGCGTTGTGGAGATGGAAATTGATGATTAGTGATTAGTGGTTAATGATTCGAGGCTAAAAATAAAAATGAAAAAATCGTGAAAATTAGTGTATTTCAATAAATTCAATAACAAATTAGTGGCTAAAAATAAAAAATTATGAAAAAATCAATTTTGACAGGCGCAGAATCTTTCGAAGAACTTATCGAAGGCAATTATTTTTATATTGATAAAACGCTGTTTATCAAAGAATTACTTGAGAATAAAGGAAAAGTAACGTTGATAACACGTCCGCGTCGCTTTGGAAAAACGTTGAATATGGATATGTTAGCGCATTTTTTTGATATAAACAAGGATAGCAAGTCGTTGTTTGACGGGCTTAAAATAATGGAACACAAAGATATAGTAGAAAAGCATCTGAACAAGTATCCGGTTGTATCACTTTCATTGAAAAATGTTGAGGAAAATAGCTTCAAAGATGCTATTGAAAATATAAGAGAATTAGTTTCCGAAATTTTTCAGGAAAAAGAATACTTATACAAAAGTGATATATTAAATGAACGGCAAAAAGCCAAGTTTTATTCAATTTATTCTGGAAAATCAACTGTCGTAGAACTCAGATCATCTTTAAAATTTTTAACGACCTGCTTATATACCTATCACAAAAAACGAGTAATTGTCCTTATTGACGAATACGATATACCAATTGACAGTGCCTATATGAAAGGTTATTACGCTGATATGGTAGATTTTATGCGTGGTTTTATGAGTAACGTTTTCAAAACAAATAATTCCCTCGAATTTGGCGTATTGACCGGCGTGCAGAGAATATCAAAGGAAAGTTTGATAAGTTGTTTTAATAATCTAATGGTATGCGGAATAATGAGTAAATTTTTTGCTACATCTTTCGGCTTTACCGAAAAAGAAGTTAAAGAAGCCTGTCATTTGTATGAATTAGGCGACAATTTTGAGGAAGTTGAAAAATCGTATAATGGTTACAGATTTGGAGGACAGGATATTTATAATCCTTGGAGTATTGTTTGCTATTTGAAAGAAAAAGAACTCAAAAATTATTGGGCTTATACTGGCAGTATGACTATTTTGCAGGACATTTTTTTTAAAGGCAGCCTGAATTTGAAAAACGATGTTGCAGGGTTGTTGACCAATACACCAATAAAAATGCAATACGACGAAGAAATTGCATATCCTATTGAATACGAAAGCGATGATATATTTTGGTCTTTGCTATTGAACGCAGGATATCTAAAACCGTGCATAGATGCCATAACCGAAGAAAATTTTAGCGCAGAATTAGTAAACAAGGAAATTAAAAACATATTTACGCGTTGTGTAAGGTTGTGGTTTAAAAGGCAGCAAAACCAAACACCAAAAGTAATTCAACAATTTGTAACCTGTCTCCTCAACGGCGACAAAGAAGGCGTTAGCGAAACCCTTAACAAAGAACTGCTCAACAACCCAAGTTGCCACGATTTTAAAGAAGAAAACAGTTATCATATGTTTATTTTTGGAATATTGCTTGCAACTTCTGTCAATTATGTTGTTTATTCAAACCCCGAAAGTGGCAAAGGGCGTTCAGATTGTTTGATAAAACCAAATGATAAGGAAAAATTTGCAGTAGTAGTAGAGTTTAAACATCAAAGTGAGGATGATAAAGATTTAAGCGATGACGCACAAATCGGTCTTAAACAAATCGAAGACAAAGTTTATATCCATAATTTGAAAAAGGAAGGGTACAAAAAAATATATAAATATGGAATTGCTTTTCATAAGAAAACGTGTGTGGTGGAGATGGCAATAACTGAATAAAATTTTTATTTATTTTCAAAAAAAACATCTATTTTTTACTACAAAAATGATTGACTCTCATTCACATATTTATCTCCGTGATTTTGACCACGATAGAGAAAAAGTAATCACCTCCGCATTGGAAACAGGAATAACAAAAATCTTAATGCCAAACATTGATTCCAAAACTATTGACGCAATGTTGGCAACTGAATTACAATTTCCCGATATTTGTATCTCAATGATGGGACTTCACCCGACATCAGTAAAAAAAGATTATATCAAAGAGTTGAAAATCATTGAAAAAGAATTGAACAAGCGGCAATATATCGCAATCGGCGAAATCGGAATTGACTTATATTGGGATACAACCTTCGTAAACGAACAAAAAGATGCCCTGAAAACCCAATTAATATGGGCAAAAGAAAAATGTTTGCCCGCGGTTATTCACACAAGAAACGCATTCCCTGAAATTTTCGACATTGTATATAAGGAATATAATAACAAATTGAAAGGAGTTTTTCATAGTTTTTCAGGAAATTTAGAAGATGCAGAAAGAATAATGGAAATAAAAGATTTTTATTTGGGAATAAACGGAACGGTAACATATAAGAACTCGAAATTATCTGAAATTATTTCAAAAATTGGTTACGAAAAATTGCTTTTGGAAACCGATGCACCCTATTTGCCACCCGTTCCATACAGAGGAAAAAGAAACGAACCTGCATTCATGATAAAAACTGCTGAAAAAATTGCAGAAATATGCTCCGTAAAAGTTGAAAAAATAATTGAAAAAACTACGCAAAATGCTGAAAATCTGTTTAATTTAATTTCAACTGATAAACCATCTCTTTAATCATCGCTGCACTTTTGTTCCTGTCTTTATCTTTGGCAATATCTGCCCACGAAACAGGTTTTCCAAAACTAATTTCGAGATTATTCCCGCGCTGTTTGTAAAATTCATCAACAAGATACAACATCTCAATATTTGCTTTTATTCTTAAAAATTTACGGATATTTGCAAGATTATAGAAAAAATTTGAGTTTTTGCCCGATATATGCACAGGAATTATATCACGCTGATAAGTAATTGCTTTTTTAATAAAATTATTTTTCCATTCAAGGTCAACAATTTTTCCTTTTTTCTTACGACTAACCAACCCCGCAGGAAACATTAATATCTGTGCATCCGAACCATAAGCGTCATCAAGTTGTTTAACCGCATCTTTTGAATTGGCTCCATGTTTGTTTATGGGTATAAAAATATTATCTAACCATTTGATAGTCATCAAAATATCATTAACAGGAAATTTCATTTCTTTAAATTTTTCACCTACGGCGCAAATAAATGCAATACCATCAACACCACCCAAAGGATGATTTGAGGCAAAAATAAACCTCCCATCTGAAGGAATATTCTCAGTTCCGTGCATTGTGTATGTTACATTATATCCCTCAAGAATTGCATGCGCAAATTCTAACCCTTGTTTATGACTATTTCTACCTATAAATTTATTGATATCATCCTGATGCACAATATTTTTCAAGTAGCGGACAACAAAACGAGGAATTATTTTTAAAAGTTTCGGATTCTTATTGGCTATAACACCCTCAACGTCTATAAACATAAATGATTTTTTTAGTAAAATTTTTTGCAAAGATAGTAATTTATTTTTACTTTTAGCCCATTAAGAATTAAAAAATAAACAGCATAAAACTTCCTTTGCTGTTGGAATTTAACTGACACTGATTCCGACTTATTTTATAAATTTTCGCTAAACAGATTCCTCACTTCGTTCGGAATGACTCGATTAGTATGTTAATAGAAGGGTAAAACGGGTTGGGTAAGTTATTTTTTTCATTTTCCTCACTGCCTTAACAGTTTGTATGATAATTGATTACATTCAGATAAATATTTTGGCAATAATTCAGAACTACTTGCCCGTGTTGGACAAATATCAATTCCGCCGCGTCTCGAATAAATACAAGTAACCATTAGGTCATCAGGTGCAAAAAAGAAGTTCAATCTTTGATAAATCATTTCGCAAATCTCCTCGTGAAAATGATTTTCGTTACGCATTGAAACTAAATATTTTAACAAACAATCTTTGGAGGGTGTTTTTGTTCCTTTCATATAAATATAGGCACTTCCCCAATCTGGTTGTTGCGTTATTTTGCAGTTTGTTCGAATTAGATGAGTTGCAAATTTTATCTCTCTTTGAGAACTTATTTCAGAAATCAATAGTTCAGGCTTTTCATTAAAATCTTTATACTCAATTATTTCACCATCTAAATTATTTTCTAAAATTAGATAATCAGAAAAATCAAAACGAAAAACTTTATTTTGATATTCAAAATAAGAGATTTTGATATCTGTTTTCAAAATTTTGTTCAAATCATTCCTTATCGTATTAAGTATAATTAAGACTCCTTCTTTAGAATTATTTCCATAGCGTTCCATGTTAAAAGAATTTAAATATAATTTTAACGATTTGCTTTCAACCAAAAACGGACTATCAGCAGGGACAACCATTTTTATAATTCCTGCAACGGGAAGCCCGTAGTTAGTTAAAAAACTAAATTCATAAGCGTGCCAAACATCAACACCAACGAAGGGCAAATTGTTGGTTTCAATTGAAATTGATTCACGGTTGATATTTCGTGGCAGGGGCACCAATATTTCAGGCGCATATCGTTTTGGATAAGGGATTTTTTCTCCCAATAATATTTTTTTTGGTATTTCTGTCATATAAACCTAATAAAAAGCCTGATAACTTAGTATCAGGCATGAAAAAGTTTATTTTTATTACATTGTTTTTTAATAACGATATTTTTAAAATATTATTATTTTTTTTTTATTTATTTTATTATTTTTGTATTAAATTCCAAAAAATTATCTACTTTTGCCGCCGCAAATTTGGGTTGTTAGCTCAGTTGGTTTAGAGCATTACCTTGACAGGGTAGGGGTCATCGGTTCGAATCCGTTACAACCCACAAAGCAAAATGCTAACCTGCTAAATATCAGAGGTTAGCATTTTTTCGTTGGGGGTTTTTGTCCCTTTTTTGTCCCTCAAGTGGAAATGAAAAAGAAAAGCACCCCAAAAATGAGGTGCAATTGTGAATTTAAAATAATGCCCTTTGGCAATAATTTCGGCGGCAAAAATAGTAAAAATTTCAATTCAAAAATTATTTCAGAAAAATAATCAAAAATATTTTTACAGTTTACAGGCTTGAGGTTTTCAATAAAATTATGGAAAACTAACATCAAAAAGCGGGAATTCCCGCTTTTTATTGAATAATACAAAGGGTAGCCTCGTTTCATTATAATCTATTGATGGCCTGCCTCTTGAGGTTTATCAGAAATTTCTGATAAATTCACACTTCTCAAATTTGGGAAACGAGGTCATTCAATTCAAAAAGATAAAAAGTGAGGATTCTCTCTTTTTGCGAAGTAACCTTCGGAACATCCTTTTTACATTTTGTATAATACATTTTGTATAATTGAAATTTCAGTTAAAAAGTAGGTAGATAGCTAACATAGTTATCTACCTACTTTCGCCTTCCCTTTGATAGTGCGCTTTTACAGAGGGTAGCAAAATTTTTCGTAAAACTATCGTAAAACATCGACAATTTTTTCATCTTTTAACAATTTTTTTACTTGACTAATTTTCACTTTTTGGAACCTATTTTTTAGGTTCGAATCGACATAGGATTGCAACCTAATCTCCGCAACCTTTTATTTGTGCGGCTTTTCGTGGTCATCCTTTTTTCCATAGTAAGAATAACAGTAAGAAATTTTTAAAATGCACTATTTAACAAATTGACTGCCAATTCTTTACAAGCGTTTTTCAGGCTTTTTAGCGGCGCAAAATTGTTTTTTAATATAATGCTGCCACTCCAATCGTAAAACGGCGCACAAATTGATAAAAATAGCCTCATTTTGAATATAACAGAGTATTGATGGACTCCAAAAGATTAGCAATTTTAATAAAGATATCAATTAACTCCTGCGGACATTGGTTGCCAATTATTGTGCTGTTTTTAATATTTGATAAATTTGAAATATTAACATTTGTTTTCAGATTGCTGTCACCCTTCGTGTCCATCATTTTTTTTCTAATTTGAATCTCT
>Ga0099364_10001949_pt1 | contig 33299 bp, 31 predicted proteins | sample TergutTh196P3_FD_73070 | JGI IMG/M metagenome (GOLD analysis project Ga0099364, IMG submission 73070) | Microcerotermes parvus P3 segment gut microbial communities from Pointe-Noire, Republic of the Congo - Th196 P3 | ecosystem: Host-associated > Arthropoda: Insects > Digestive system > Gut ... | reverse complement strand
TATACTTGGGGATCACAAATGACAGTGTGGAGACCTCGTTATAACAGAGTTCCGCTGATATATTGTTTGCGTAGCCTAACGCGCCCAGAGGCGTCCCGTCATTTGTTCGCAGGATTAACATCTGTTCGTTTATGTTTACTTTGGAAAAGTCTATATGCAAATAATCACCTCCGTTCGTATTGCTTGAAAGTTTAAGTGTAAAGGACTTCGTTAACAATCCTCTCCAAGGTTATTAAGCCTTCAGGATGTGTTAATTTTACTTCACTGGACTCAAACTCATCACGATTGAATATCGCGTTGTAAAGATCAAGCAACAACTCGATAGCATGTGATTGTGCTTTTACCAGCTTTTCTAATTCCTGTACTCTTATTTCTAGGTTTGTATTTTGCATTTTAACACCTCGTTCAAATAATAGAGAGACTGTATTTCTACAGCCTCTCATTAGCTATTAAAATTAAAGGTCGCAGTTAAGGCCGCGAAACACCTCTGTCAACTGAAACTCCAACGGCTAAAGCCGTTGGGTTCTTGGGTACATCCGCTTCTTGCGGCACTCGAAAGCAACCGCCCACTAACTGATTTCCCCAAGACTTTCACTGCCAAGGTTTCCGATGAAACCATTATCGGCAGCATACCGCCCGCTTCAAGACGGTTTTGCGTTGTATCTATATTGCTATGCTGCTAAGATTCTTTTGTCCTGACAATCTTTGAACTTCCAAATCATGCAACCGTATGAAATTCCCGAATCGCTCTTTGCACTTTTTGTCGTCTATCTTCTCTAATGTGTCATTCACGTTCATAACCAAAAACGAAGAATACATGTCCCGCTGTATTTTATGTCCATCTATCTCAACCCACCGTTGGCTCAGTTTCTTCTTCGTGTCTTCGCCAGTCGTATGGTCATGCTGGCTTGCCTTGACTGTCCAAGTATTCACCTTGTATAGCTGCGTTCCGTGCCACTTGAGTTTGTTATCCAGAATCGTCAGGAACATCGCCGGCGCTTTGTTTGCTATGCTCTTGCCGAACCGTTTCTTGCGCTTGAACCTACCTTCGTCGTTCTTATCCGTTTTCTTCGCTCGCTTTTGCAACCCTTTGAAATTCATCTGTTCAACTCTTACGTTATTTCCCAACTTAACGACATCGTTGGCCTGAATGTTGTGCTGCATTCGTCGGACGGCAACCTGCTTTCGGTACAATTCCCTGAGTTGCTCCTGCGTCTTCAGATAATGGTTGGAACGCGCCCATTTGACTTTTTTGCTGCCTTGCTTTTTGACTGTACCGTCTTCGTTAAAATTACTTGGGTTCGTAGCCCTGCGGCTCCTGTCTTGCTTTCGCAGAAGCCTGCGCTTTTCGTTCTCAATGTTCTGTACCTTGTCCGCAAGCTCGTATATATTAACGCTTGTCATGCTAGTTATAGCAATCGTCTGTGTCCCAATATCCAGTCCTACGTCTCCCTTGCCCATCCATCGCTTGAGTTCTCCTGTGTCTTTATCTATTTTGGGAGGCGCAAACCCTTTGAACACAATCTGGAGATAGAACTTGATTTTGCCTCGGACATGCTTACGGACGATTCGGCAGAACGCAATTTCATTCTTAAGCGCCATTTGCTCATATGGATTCTCATAATTGATGACAACCGGGATTTTCAGCTTATTCCACAGCAGATATCCGTCTTTGAAGCGTATTCCCGTGCCGTTACTCTTGCCCTCAAGAGAATTAAGCTGCCCAAACTTTTTATAGTGCAGTTCCTCGCCTTTTCTGAAAACCAAGTCCTCGTATGCACTCCATAGCCGCGATGCTATTTTCTGAGCAGTGAAGCTGTCGATGCTGTCCTCGAAATGATGCTGCATCCCCCTTACGTCTTCATGGAAAGCGAACTCATTGATTCCGTAGCGAAGTCTCAAATCGTTCAAGCGTCCTATAATGATTTTCCTATCATTTATTAATGCCCTGTCCTTAGGGCTTGCGGTAAGCTTGTTGGTCACCAATCTGAGCTGTTCCACAAGTTCCCGATATTCTCTCGTCTTTGCCATTTCGCGGTATCTGCGATGCGTCACAGTCAGTAGTGCGTTGTATATCTGTCTACCGACGTCCATCCGTTTGCTTAGAATGTCAGCCTGATACTGTTCCGTTTTCAACGGGAATTGTGCTACAAAACTAGGCTTCTCGCTCCTCTTCAATGGGTTCACCTCCCTACTCATAGAATTTCTTTTGGTTTTCAACATATTGCTTGACAATATCGCTACTCACGTTCCCAGCAGTAGAAACGAAATAGCTGCGAGTCCATAGCCCAGGCATCTTCGAGAACTGTTTGAACTCGTCTCTGAGTATTCGGCTTGTGTATCCCTTTATCCATTGCATGACATCCGAAGGGCTTTGCGTGGGTAGGCAATTCAAGAACATATGGGTGTGATCTCTGTCGCATTCAATGGCGATGATTTCGATTTCCAACTCCTTGCATTTTTCTTCGACTAGTTCTTTGAACCGCTGCTCCACTCCTGCCACATCGAATATTTTTCGCCTGTATCGAGGGCAGAATATGAAATGGTAGTTTATGAGGGATACCGTTGTGTTAGTGTGTCTATATACTTGTTCCATGCTTGTACTATAACATAATGTATGTATGCTGTCAACGCCTACATACAATGGCCTGCATTACAATCATGTTGCAATACGAGGGAATAAGGTGTCGCTATCCATCCCACGGCTTCAGCCGTGGGCTTTCCACGACATTTTTGTAAATTCGGATAGAGTAGCTACAGCAGTTCTATCCCGGACAAACGAGTAGCTATTGCAGTTCCTTCGCCCGTAGGTGTATTATAACACGGAAAAATAATCACCTCTCCTGTGCCACGGATACCATTTAAGCACGGAAGCGCACTATTCCAAAGATTGAATTAACTTGCTCTGATAGTCTTTATACTTAGACAGAAACTCTTTTTTGTGTCTATCAGGCAATGAAGATATTTTGCGTTCAAGCAAATTACTTGAACCAGTGAATATTTTTGTTGTCTTTATAACCGATGCCCGCGATAAACCAATTTGCTTTGCTGTTTCCTCGTCAATCTCTACATCATATTTACCAATCGGGGCTGTGGCAGATACAATACAATAATGAACATCTACAATAGTGAGATTGTTCTCCTCATCGTTACCAATGATAAGGACCGGACGCGCTTTAATCGCTCCGCTATTTGGCAGAGTAGCCTTATAATACCATAGTTCAAAAATCACTTGTCCATTCCTCCAAGCCGGGTTGAAACATAAGCCCTATAAAGTATTCAGCGATGATAGATTTGGGGATTTCTTTATCAGAACGTTCGTCGGGATCAAGCCCGCCGCGGGCAAAAATCCAAGGGTCGTGCGAGTGTGTGAGTCGCTCCAAGTAATTTCCGTCGTATTTTCCGTATATATCTCTGACATATTCCAGCACAGCGCGTTGTTCTTCTGCAATCTCGTCAATAGCATAGGTTATATTTATTGGATTATATCCGTATTTTCGGTATTGGTGAAAAACGGATGGAATGACTGGCCCGTGAACCCATGCCTCCAGCTGCTCGTCAAAAAAAGGTTCATCGTTCATACAGAACGAAATACCCTGTGTGAAGTAGAGAAGTTTTTGTAATTTCAAAGTGTCGGGCTTCAGTTCATTTATATAATACCTCGTTGCGAGCTCAAGTTCTCTGCTCATGTTAACACCTCCCACATATAGTATATCGTAATCAGCCAAGAAATGCAACATGAAAGAGGAAAGCCGGCCAGCAATGACCGGCTTTAGATTATATGTGTTCCCTGCGCCACGGCAACACCCCTCTACAGCCTCTCTTAATCGTCTTAGCCCCGCGATTGCGAATCCAAAATGGAAATGAATATCAAGGCTTCAACGCCGCGCCGGATAGGTTCCTGCGCCCAACTCTGGAAAAGCCGCCTTTGAGCTGGTCGAGTACTCCGTCAGCTGCGCCTTTACCGATTTTATGCGCCTTGTCTACATCATCGACGCCGTATAAGTGAATACCGCCCATCTCAATAGCAACGCTGTTGTTTGGGACGTTCTCAATACTGTCGCCCATGGCAGACATGTTGTTTATTGAGTCTAACACATTATTTGACGGAGTTGTCAAAGGCTTAAACTTATCAATTGCCACCCCAAACTTATCCATCAAATAAGTGCTCAGGTCGATTAAGTCATACGCGGCCTTTTTCTGCGGCTTAGTAAGAACCAATTCGCCCCTTTTAAGAAGCGCGAATATCTCATCATCACCACCGTCAACGATACCGCCGCTATGGAATTTCGGGAATTCGTTATACAGCTTCTTGCCGCCTATCTGTCCTATATACCACTCGCCGTCACCGCCACGAACTACAGGTTGCCCCAGCAAATATGCTATCTGAGATGCTAACTCATGTTGCTTTGCGTTGAGTGCGTTATATACATCGGGACGGGCTGCGGCGTCTGAGGCGTTCCACTGGTTGCTGTTCGATTTCATCTGAGCGACAATGGAATTGATTTGGTTTATGGTCTGGCTGCCGCTTGTGTCACGGTTTTGCGTACCGCCTGCGACGCCGGGAGGCGAGTATGAGCCAAACGAGCTGAAGCTGTTTGTCGTTAAAGCGTTTAACTGCTGTTGTGTTTGCATAACGGCTTCAAGGTATGAGCCATACTTCATCACCGCTTGCGAGGCGTTATCCCATGCGCTTCGCAAATCTTTTTCCAAGGACGATCCATACTCGTAATTCCAAGCGATTAAATCTTGATATAACGTGTTCCAATTATTTGAAATCCGTTCAATTGCCATACGGTATATTTTTTCTTGGCTTGATATGGATTTTTCAAGGATTTTTATCTCTTCGTTTTTGCTTTCCTCGTACTTTTTAGCCATATCATCAAGCGTCTCGACCGTCTTTTGATAGTGGTGTTCGCTCTGCTCATCAACCAGCTTCTCTTGCAGATCCGCCAATTGCTCCTCGAGACCACGGCGTTCCGCCAGCGCTTCACGCGAGTCGTCGAGCTTAAGGAGATTGATCCTCCGTTCCAGCTCCGCGATGTCTTTAAGCTTTTTCGCAATCGACTTATCGTAGTTATCCTTTTCTCTTGCCAGTCTTAGACTCTGTTTCTGAAGCTCAACGATTTGCTTATAGGCTTGGATTTGCTCGCGGATCCCGTCAATTTGCAATTGGATTTCCTTGCGGATCATCTCCATCACATAACGGAGAAGGTCGTCAAGCGCCTTACTCTGCTCTCTTAGCGCGTCGCTAAACTTGCCGGTAGCCTCGCCGACGCCCTGCTGAGTAATAAACGATAAGTCTTGCAGAACACTAATCTGCCTTATAAGACCCTCTTCATACTCTTTGTCAAGACCAATCATTCTGGCTCTGGCGTATACAAGATCCCAAGTTGCGCCGGTCAGCTCCGCGGTATGGAAGATAAGTTTGTTTAACGTTTCGACTTCACCATTACGATGAGCTTCCGCGACTGCTTCGACATGCAGAAGCGCGGTCTCAATTGCGAGCTTGTCGATCTTTGCTTTTATAACGGCTTTGATACGGTCTTCGTTAATGACAAGCTGTCCGTTCTCGCCCTCAAGATAGCTCAGATACTCCACGCCGTATGATAAAATCTGCTGGAAGGTGCTTATTGTAAGAAACCCGTTCTCGGCAAATTCCTGAGCACCCTTTTTCAAGGCTTCATATACACCGTTGATGCTATCCAGAGCCGCTTTAGCGGCATCCGCCATCTCGTTCAAGGTCGAAATTACCTGACCCTTTGCGTCCCATAGCTCTTTAGTCAGCGTTTCGAGCCGCTGTCTGGAATATTCGTCTGTCTTGCCGCTGAACCTTTCAAGCTCGGCTTCAATACCATTAATTACTTCGCGCCAGCTGAGAACGATAAGACGTTTATCGGCGTCATTATGCCTTAAAACCTCAATATCGTATTTGCTGGCATTTAACCAATCTGTATAAATACTCTCATTGATCTGATTTCTGGTATCACGATAACCGTAATATTTCTTTTGCAGCTCTTGAATATATTCGCTTTCGTCGTCAAGCCCTTTGCTTCTCCAATAAACAGATTTTTGGAAAATCTCTTCCATCATATCATCATAGAATTTTATTTGGTCTTGTTTCGTACCGCCGCGCTCAAGAGCAAGGAATATTTGCTGTTCGATGTCGGTGAGAGCTTTGCCAAAGATTTTGCGGTCCAAATCAAAGAGCTCTTCGAGTAACGCCCGATCCTCTTTAATGTATTTTGCTCTGCCGGCATAATACTTCTGATAGATTCTGTCGAGTTCCTCATGGAATTTCTGGATAGTTATCTGCTCCATTTTAAGTAAATGGCGAATCGTAGCTATCTCTGCCTCAGCAGCTTCTTTCCATTTATCGGTTGAATCCTTGGAGCCTCCAGCCAACGCGTTTAGATTAACATTGAAATCAATCTCGTTTAGGTTGCCGTTAAGTAACCTGTTAATTTCACCGCCAATTAAGTGAGCGGCATATTCAGAACCCGGCGCACCGCTTTCGAGAACCCGCTTCTTTTGGTTTATTAAGTCGAGTACGCGCTCGTATGTTCCCGCCGCATACGCAACACTAAGCCAAGCCTTAGCCTCGTCGGCCAGTTCAGTTACCAAAGACGAACCTAGGTTCAACTGTTTTATTTTATTAGCGGCTATCTGTTGCTCAATAACGATCAGGGCATTTTTAACGCCAATGCTCCTGAGTTCAATTTCAAGCTGCCGCTTTTGCGACTCAGTTAAATCCTCAGTGGCTATCTTATTGCGTATATACTGTTCGGCGATATTTGCTAACTGATATTCAACCTCCGCTTTGTTTCCGGACTCGAAGGCGCGATGCAAAGCATTAACCTGCTCTGCAGTTACCCCCATGGAAACCATTAGCTTATCCAGTACAGACGCGGAAATAGAACCGGTATCTTTGAATTCCTTCCATGCGGACCCTAAGTCTTTTATATTGGTTATATGGGAGGCTATGTTTTCAAAGCGACCGGTTGATTTATTCAGTTTATTCAGGGCATTTTGCCAGTTGTTAATATCCTCAGCTTTTAACGTTTCTTTTGCTTTCTTTTCTAAGGCGTCTAACTCCGCTTTTACCTTATCGAAGCGAACAGACTTTTCAAAATCGTTTGCGGCCTTCTGCCAATCTCCAAAAGCGTCTTCGAATTTTTGAACCAAATCTGTATTTGGTTCAAATATACCGAGCAGCTCCTTCAAGAGCGCAATTTGATCCTCGGTCGCGCCATTGGCGATAGCAGTATTGATGGCTTGCTTAACAAGCTCTGCGCCGAAATCTTCTACTTTGTCTGTTAGGAGAACGTAATCGTCACCCACAATATCAAGAAGTTTCCTATATTCTTCGCCTTTGTTATATAATTCCTCATAGGTTTTTCTTGATATTTTGCCGGCATAGGATTGTTCAGCCATTGCTTTTGTGAGTAGGTTTGCTTTGGTTGTTATTTCATCAAGTGTTTCAGGAAATGTGTCGACGGCAATAACTGGGGAAACTTCTATCATGCCGAGTTGCACAAGCACATCAATAAGCTGTGCAATGCTTATTCCGGCATTTTTTGCGGCTCCTTCTAAAAACTCATAAGCATCTTTTTGCTCAGGAGTACCGCCCATATCACCAATCTGTAAAATATCTCCACTCTTGTAACCGGGTAGATCATCAAGTGCTTTTTGAACACTATCTGCCAACCCGTCTGTGTTCGCTTCGAAATTTATCTTAAATTGAATTTTATCAAAGATGCCTTGTAGTTCAAGGTAAAGAGACTTGTAATACTCAACGATAGACTCGTTACTCCTAGAATTATGCATCGCATCGTTAAGTGCTTTGAATAAAGCAACCTGTGCCGCTTCTCTGTCTTCTGCGGACGCTTTATCCAAGTTAGCACGAGCTTTTATTACTGCGGCGTAATCTCGGGAGTATCTATCGTCTTTTTGAATTAATCCCTCAATGAATCTTGAGTATACAACATCAAATGTGCTTATCTCTGTCGTAAGTGATTTAATTTGATCAGAAAGCTTGTTAAGTATGGTCTGATAGTAATTTGTAGGGTCGCCCAGATTTTTTTGTGTTTCTTGGACTTTGGAGAACTCGGCTTCTAATTGTCTTAGACGTTCATGCGGTGTTCCCTCTGTCGTGAACTCCCAATGTTGATGTAAAAGGCGCTTTCCTTTGGTAGATGATTCAAAATAGTTTTTCGCCTCATCAATAGCCCTCATATTATTGCGCAGGAAGTCGTTATAATCGGCTTTGCCTAGACGTTCGATAGCTTCAATCTGTTCATCAATGGATCCGGTAACTAAATCTATGCCTTCTGCAACTTTACCGTACTGCTCAATTAGATTCTTTTGGATGTCATATAGCTCTTTGCGTTTTGAATTTGCGTCATCTTCGGATAGCGTATTTGAATCAATGGCTTTGCGCAAATCAATAAGCTTGTTTTTTGTTTCCTCAATAGATTTACTTTGATCCTTAAATGTATTAGCGCTGTTATGAGATTCACGAACAAGCTCTTTTGTTCTTTCTGTTGCACCAACCTGATAACCAATGAGTGAACTTATTGCCGGGAGCGCTAAACCTGCCATAGCCCCAATAATAGCACCTGTCCCGCCAATTTGAGCACCCAACATAGCACCGGTGATGCCACTCATTATGAAACCACCTACAGTTTTGCCAAATGCCTCCCCTGCGCTCCTTGCTTGTCTCGATGAACTAAAGGATGTAATAGCTGTCGTGGCAGAGACAGCTATAGCCATTCCCGCTCTCATTCCAACGCTGCTGCCGCCAACGTTTTCTGATTTCATGGTATCAAATAGAGCTTGATACTCTCTTCGCTCCTGTTTTGTTGCCTCGCCATTTGCTATCTTAAGAGATAAAAGCTTTATCTTTGAAGCAATTTCTTCTTTTTGAGCCTCGTCAACATTTTTGATTCCAAGAGCCAAAAGCAAGTTATCCGAAGACAAATCTTGAATTGCTTGAGCGTTTTGCTTTGTGGTGATTACAGAAACAAGCTGTCTGTTTTTCAGCCCAGACAGCGCATCGGATAAAGATTGTATTGATAAACCAGTGGTTGTTCCGGCTTGCTTCAATGCAGAAAACGCCTTGTTAAGCTGATTAAGGTCTTTAGGAATATTCAAAATCAAATTGTGATAGTTGTGATATCACTTGTTTTAGCTTAACATACTACCTCCAAATCAATCGCACGTTCTATACGAACCCGCTAGATAGCCACCCACTTGAACAACCGGATCAAATTGGATAACTTAATCTGGAGCCTCCGATTTTCTCTTCTGAGCTCTTCGATTTCCCTGTCCTTGTCCTCGATGGTTTTAATTAGGTCATCGATATTGACCGCACCCATATGTGACACCACACCTCTTCGTCAAGATACAGTCATTATATCATACGAAGCAGAGAAACGCAACATATACGTCAATGACGAGGAACAACGTCTAAAATCTGGTATTCGCTGCCTGATTCCAACTGAGCTGTCTGTTCCTCATTGACAACAATATCAATCAGCGGTTCATTAAGGTTGCTTTCAGACACAGAAAAGTTATATGTACCGACAGCATCAACCAACGCATCCATACAGTCTTCATACCTTTGTTCTGGATTATATTCATCCATGGTAATACCCAACTGAATTTCCACTAGCTCTTGGAGTCCCATTTGATCATTACCAGCTAAATAGAATGCACATTGGTTCATAACCTCCAATAGGAGAGTTATTTCACTAGATTCCAGCCAGCTCAAAAGCGAAAGAGATTTTAACATGGTAAAGCCTTCCTTTCAAAATTAATCAGAACAATCTACTCGATGCAACCGATGAGAAAATATTTTCCAAGCTATTGACAAGAAATATAATCCATGCTACACTGTGGATGAAGCTGAAAAAACATCGTCTGAGAACATTATAGCGTAATATATTCCGCATGTCAATAGCAATGATGAAAATAATACGCGAAAGGACAGAGCGCCGTATGAATAACATTTTAGATGTGGTAAAGGGTTTATGCGCAAAAAAGGGGATATCATTACTTAAACTTGAAAGAGAGTTGGGTTTTTCCAGAGCTTCGCTTGGAAAATGGAATATAGCGCCTCCGTCAATTGCTAAAGTGGAGAAAGTAGCCGAGTATTTTGAGGTATCTGTGGATTACTTAATAGGACGGACAAAAATATTATCTATAGTAGACGAAGCGCTTTCCGATCCCGACATAATAACGATTCAACGTCTCCGTTCAGCTTTATCAGCTAGAGATAAAGAAAAGATGATGCAGATGATGCGGATTCAATTCGCGGAGGATTTCCCAAAGGAGGAACCCTAAGGTGGTTTACAGAAATAGAAAGATAGAGAAGAGTGTACTTTGTTTTCTTAGAACTCTGCCGTCTGATATATTATGCTTCCCTTTCGACATTCGTAAAGCGGTCAATACGCTTGAAAAATGTAAGATGCATGCATACCAAAACTTTGCTTGGCGGAACAGGGTGCCGCTTCAAGACGTTATAGACTTCTGTCAAAGCGAAACTGGCTGTACTCATAAGCAAGACGATAAGTATATTATTATGTATAATGGGAGCAGTAAATTTCCCAATGAACGTATAAAATATACCATAGCACATGAGTTAGGGCATATAATCTTAGGACACCACGAAATTATACGTCAACAGCAAATTGCGCAAAATGACAGAATTGATAAAGCATTGGAACGGGAAGCAAATTATTTTGCGGCTTGCATACTGTGTCCGATCCCTATAATACATCAAATGAAACTAGAGAGTGTATACTGTATTGAAGACGCATTTGAGGTATCCCGCGAAGCTGCCGTAATTGCTTGGAACGACTATTATTACTACAATAAGTCGTATAATATTCCATGGCATAATGACATGATAAGGCTTTATGAAAATGCAAACCAGATTAAGGAGTCCTGAAAAAGGACTCTTTATTTTTCGAAGCCAGTACATATATCCACCCCTTTGCGTTGCGGCAAAGGGGTTAATTTTCAGAAATCTCAGATTGACCGGTCAAAGTCACAACCCAATGACCGGAGGCTCTGGTGCCTGTTGCGTATAACGACACAACCGCGTTCGCATTACTGTATACTTTAATCAGCGTTCTCGTTTCGCTGATCGCCTTGGAATACACCTTCACGGAAAAGCGATATACCGCTTTTCTCAAGTGGGCTTGATACTCTCTGGGGAGGCAATCTTTCTGTATTTCAACAGAGAAGACTACCACCTGCTAAGATGATCCCTAACCACTAAATGCTACGAGAGTGGGCGATAATTGAGCTTTGCCTTCAATTATCATACAACGAGCTTTTCAAACCATTCTATCTTGCCATTTCTGGCTGCATGTTATTTATTAACATGTAATTCGTTCATATAACGAATTATAGTGTGGTGTCGTTGTATTATCGGGACTTCCCAGACGGGCTATACGTTACCCGTGCCTCCATGGATAGGAGAGCCATTTACCACCAACGATAGCCTGCCTTCGATTAAGAACGGCAGGCTAATTATAATCAGTAGACTCGTCCTACACCCCTGAAATCAGCAAGCGTATTTGCTGAAGTGTCGAGGTGCGCCAACGTTACCTAAAAACCTTATTGAAACCCTGCTTTTGGGTTTAGCCAATCCACTGATGCTTTTACCTATGTTTTTGAATAGGTCAATATCTTTTAGAGTTCTTGCAATTGCGGGAACTGCTATGAGTGTCGCAGGAATCGCAGCAAGCTTCACAAGCGCTCCATCTGCCATTCCAATGAATTTAAGAATAAAATTCCCTATATCGATAAGAGCTTTAACAAACCCGCTGCTTACTACATCAGTTGCTATTTTTTGAAATGTAGCGGAGAGCTGCGCAGACTTAACCTGAATGGTATCCATTTGAGTCTCAAATCGAGCCGCGGCATCGCCGGTGGCCGAGCTGAACAACTCCATTGATTCTCTGGCATCTGCGAAATTTGAAACCAACGCATTAAAACCTTGCGCTTGACGTAAGCCTGCAACTAATTTAGTAATATCAGCTTTATTTATGTCTGATAGTGTGTGCCAAATTTGAGACAGCTCATCAATTATCTGATATGTAGACTTAAACGTATCGGGCGAAGCCATTATATTTAAGTGCCCGCTTGTTAAGTTTAATAATTGGGTTTGTAATTTAGTTATTGATTCGGCAGCTCCGGAAGAATCTTCTCCAAGCTCTTCCAACGCTCCGGCTGTGTTCCTTAACTTTACATTCAACGATGTTCGCTAGACATCATCGGTCCTTACTCTGACGAACTGAATAAGAACACCTACATACTTTCTATGTAGAATAGACTATATCACCTACTATATAAGTAGCCCTCCGCTGGATACGCTTGTACCTCTTAGTCGTTGAACCTTCCTCTCTTCGAGGCTTGGCTGCTAGGTTGCCCATTATAACGATACTTAGGATTTAACCATATATCATCCAATCAATTTTTTCTGCTTTCGCCGCATTCGCATCTAGGCTTATTTCATCCTTACGCTGTAGCTTGATTGGCTCTTAGGGTGTTCCAGACAATTCAAAGGGTTTGCTGTACAGATTTCGCTGTACAGGCGACGAGTTATCGCATTGATAATGTGCGAAGCACTGTCATACTGTTGCTTTCACCTATAAGGCTACTGACCATAATGAATATGGCGACGTGGAGTTTCCACCACGTTCTCACGTTTCGTTTTCTGTAAAACAGAGTGGATTATAGCGTGAGTTCAGACCATTCCTTTTTCCTTCGTTTCTGAATAGGAAAGTAGCGTATGTGTATAGTTACCTATAACACTGTGGTCGTTACGGGATTTTATATATTATAAAGCTTAAGTGGCGTCATCTACATTTATGACACCAAGACACTATAATATATAAATCTTACCCACGGAATTGCCCCTCCCGGGGTTTTTTCCGTTTTGAGCTACTATTATTACGGCATATTACTATGCCGCCAGCCAACATCTAGCTGATTGCTCCGCATTTTGTAGAACCGCAAACACAGAGTTGAACATCGAAACAGATTCTTCCATTGTGTTGTTTGCGGCTGCTAAAGCCGCCGATGATCGCTTCATGCCTTCGGCGACATCGTTAGCCGTAACACTCATATTTGCGTCTGATACTGTAAGCAGATCAACAATTCTAAGTGCATTCTCCGCTTCCACGTTAAACGCTTTCATCTGACTAACTAAAGCCTGAGTAGCATTACCAATATCCATCTGACCGACACGGCTTAGTATCGTAGCGTATTCGCTCAGAACGCCGGCGTCCTCAAATGAATATCCAAGTCTGATGAAACTGTTGGTGCTTTTAATTAACTGATCAATTTTTACTCCAAGACGTTGAGCGGATTCAGTTGCACCAGAGAAAAACTCATCATAAGCTTTTCCTGTGGCATCAGTAATCATTTTAAGTTCTGCCATCGCCGCATCAATATCTTTTATGTATTGCAAGCCATTTCTGAATACACTAAATATCCTATGAAATGAAAACAAAGATGTAATATAACTAGCATACTTTGTCATTTGGCGAGAGACTTGCTCACCAAATGAATGAACATCTTTACCAGCCTCTTTTGTCTTGGCGGACAACGTGTGTTTCGCATGTCTTAACTCAGAGATTTTTTTACTATACTGCTCAACAGTAACCCCTCCGTCTTTAACGAGGGCGATAAACTGTTCAATCTCACCTATGTTGGCATTTGCTTGATTGAAAAGTGTTGGGTCGTTTTTCATAGCGCCCCATTTGCTGAGCATTGTATTATATTCTTGAATTAAACGGTCAAGTGCGGCTAGTCTCTGGGTATCGCCGCCATCAACTAATGTGGGGCTCATTTCTTTCTTGACGTCTGCAATAGCCACTTTGACCCTAGAGAGTTCACCAAGGAAAGTATTCATAGCCGCGTCAGAACCTTCGGTTCCCCGAGCTTCGTTTAGTTTATCAAACGCAGCAATTAACTCACTGAGTGCAACATCGGCTTCTTTATATCCTTCAGCAGATTTATCTAGTTTGTTAAGCGCCGCCCTCTGATCGTCTACTTGTTTTTGAAGACGGACTCGTTGTATGATTAGATCATTTAACGCCTTTTCTCCCTTAACCGCCGACTGAACAGCGCTTGCTTCTTCTTTCATTGCCTGTTCGCGCTGCTTACTCTGCTGAACCTCAATTTTCGCGTTGTTTTGAGCAACCTGTCCGCGTTGTTCCTCTGCGGCTTTTACATCAAGGATAGACTTCTTATGTTTGTTCATATCGGCAGTAGCTTGGGTCATGGGCTTTGTAGAAACCCTAGCTCCGCCTTCTTCGAACTCATTGAGGCTCATGGAAGGGACTGTTCGGTTCTTACCCTTGTTTTCTACAGCGTCGATTGCTTTACCGAGTTTATCAAAACCCCTTTCTTCGTTTGAGAGTTGTTTTTCAAGCCTCTTAGATACTTCAAGTTTTTCAATCTCGGCCTGCGCAGCCTGCTCCATGAGCTTGATATGCTCTTCTGTGGCCTTGTTAGTCGCAGTAGAAGGGTCGGTTTTTAGATTATTCAGCCGTTCCTGTTCTTCCGCCGCCAACCGCGCCGCTTCCGCCAATTTCTCTAAAGCCGTGGCGTCGGTATCGGATTGTTGCGGGAGTTGTTCAGCGGCGTCAGTAATAGCCCGAAACGCTTCAACATTTATACTCTGGAAATCCGCGACAGTTTTAGTCAGAGTGTTGTATGTCATACCGTAATCTTCAAGCTCATTCTGAAGCTCGGTTAAACGTCCGGAGGTATCTTCATCAACAGGAGAGGCCAAAATCTCCTTTATCTCACTAACTACTTGTCCAATCCGCTCTTTCTTATCTTCGAGGTTTTCAAGAGCCTCTTCCCATTTTGCCACGCGGTTGTCGTATTTGCTTCCATCCTCACCGTCTTTTTCTATAGGAGCGTTGTCGTTCTTTTTATCATAAGCATCAGAGACTTTCTGATAATGGGCCTCTACATCGGCAAGGACTTTAGCTAACTGCTTCTTTGCTTCAATTAACTCTTGGGTTTCGGCAATCTGCTTTTCAGTAGCATCGCTCTGAATAGAACTCTCGTTTGGTGCAAATTCTGCTAACTTTAGTTTTACCGACGCAATTTCGCTTTTAATCGTATCTAAGAAACCGTGTTCAAGAGTAAATACGTCACTACTAAGTCTCTTGCCAAATTCGCTTTTGATTGCAATCAGCCTTATGTAAATCGGCTCTAACTTCGACAGCTGCTCTAGTAGCTGTGTATAGTCTTCCTGTGATTTATTATCTTTAGAGTCTAATGTTCGCCGTTCGGCTCTGTAGATTTTAGCTCGACCCTCCAGTTGCTGTATCTCAGCAATCAGAGCCTTTTTGTCGAATGGTGCTTGAGCCGATGGCGGGGGTTTACTCATCTTATCCCGGAACAATTCAAAATGTGCCATGATATTGTCAAGAGCATCCCTGTAAGTCGTCTCAAAAGTTCGGGCAAACTCAATCGCATTGTTTAATTCGCTGATATTAATTTTAATAATAGCGTTCTCTTTATTGCCTTTTTGGACCTCCTGAACAGCGGAAGAAAGGTTTTTTACTTCGTTTGTTACGCTCAAAACCTGTTTGCGCATCTCTTCAAATTCAGGACCTTTACCAATCGAATCAGCGATCTTCTTTAAGTCTTTAACCTCATCCCTTAGACCGGCTACATCTTTTTTTACCTTGGAGAAGTCACTCTTAGCGTCAATAATAATTGAATTACCTTCACCAAGTTCTTTTACACGTTGTTTTTCTTTCTCAGAAATATTGTACCTTACTTCTACAACTGCTTCATATACCGCCACTATCCAGTCCTCCTTATGCCTTGACGGGCTAATCCCGCGTCTATTGCGGCCTGTATTTTATTGTTATCTTCCAATTCATTTTCCGCATTCTCCATATACGGTCGCGGCTGGTTATACCACTGGTCACGATCTCCGTAGCCTTTAATAATGAGATTTGAGAGCGTGGTGCCGCTCGCCCGAAGCTTTCTCTCCCATGACGGGTATCTGGCTTTAGCCGTATTGCTTATAGTTAACTCGCCGTCTCTCACACTAACCGCCAGATTATCCTCATCAATAAGCCCGTTATTGTAATACCGACGTTGATACCACGACGGATAACCGGCGTCATATACTGTTTCCTGAATGTTATTTTGCACAACAGCTTTTGCTGCTTCCGCGACTTCGTTTTCTAATGCGTTGTTTATTTTTTGCCGTATGTCTTTCTCAATCGCTTTATTTAGCTCTTGAAAGGAACGGAATAACTTCATCGACTCACCCCCATAGAGTTTTGTTATATATTTTGAACAACTTAATATAGTTCAAAAGCTATTCTTTTTGAACTGTATTACATTGTTCAACGTCAACTGCAAAGTAAGGCGTTTCTGCTGAAGAACATCATGATTCGATACTACGCACAAAGAAAATGATTAGTAGAACATGCACATAAAAATACACAGGTGAAGATAAATATCCTCCTGTGTTAGCATTAGGTGATATCAGGTTTCGTTCTATACATATACTTGACAAGGCTATACGTCTATGATATGCTTTTATTAATAATCATACTAATTAAAAAGGAGCGAAACATTATGCAGGGCAACAGCGGAGAAATAGAATACAACAAAGCGTTCGATTATTTAAGGAAGGGAGAGGGAGAAAACGCTGCCAGATGCTTCGAAAATGCTATTCGTTTAGGTCATACCCCTGCATACAGTTACTTAGCCGAGATATACGAAAATGGCACTCGGGGATTTCCCCGCGACCGTGCAAAAGCCTTTGAATTATACAAACAACGACTTAATATTCCTTTCAGTGAAGCTGCTCCAAAACCTTTATTGTCAATTCTTAGAATGGGTTGTCTTTATTGCGAGGGAGGAGATGGTATACAACACAATCCCGCTGTAGGAGAAATGCTGATAAACGATGCTCTTCAGGAAGTAGAAAGAAAAGGAGGATATTTCCCTCCTGATGATTACTATAGGGCTGCCAGTGCCTATTGGGGGAGTTCATCACACGGCCTTATGTCTTTATGTGATTCGGAGTTTACAAGAGCAATCGAATATATTACAAAAGCGAAAGGTTGCTTGGAAAAAGCTCTTTATTGTTGGAATGATCCTGATAGTAATTATTACAATGACGATATCTACGGCAACAGAAAGAGGGTTGAGGAAATGCATAAACTTGCAGAAGAACAACTGGAACATGTTAAAATGATGCAAAATCTCGATAAGCCGTAATTCCTTTCCGCCCCTTAATGAAAAATATTCACAACACAAGTGACCGGCAAAAGGATTACCTTCTGCCGGTCACTCCGTATAAAGCTTGTATTTTGGGCTCGACAGTTGTTGTTATCTATCGTCCTTGTTCTTTCTTTGATACCTCAGCTTAAACGCTTTGATGCCACCCATGGCAACAAGCTCTGTTGCGCACATGCCGAGGAACATGTTAATCAGGCTATCCTGCACCTGCTTGTCATGGAAGTTAAACCAAACTACCGTACCAGCAAACAAAAGAACAGTTATAAGCAATATTACAAGTATTAGTTTCATAAAATTAACCCAATGCCGCCCATGTCTTAGGTCCGGCGATCCCGTCTACGACTAACCCCTTTGAGCGCTGGAACGTCCTGACTGCCGCGTCAGTCTTCGGGCCGAAGATACCATCGGCAACCAACCCCGCCGTTTGCAAAGTGTTAAGGCGTCCTTGCAGATACTTCACATCATCGCCGCGGCTGTTAAGTCGAACCGTCGCGCGGGTTTTATTCCCCTCCTGCGGAGGGGTGGCCGCCGAGGCGGACGGGGTGGTCGCACTCCATGTTGCCTTAAATTTGTCCGGCGTACCGTGATTCCGCTTAAGCGTCGCCGTAGAATTCGACGGCAGGAACTTGCTTGCCCATTCTACGTGCGGCTTATCCACAAAGCTCTTGAAGTCGCCACCCCAGAACAATCCCAGCTTTTTGGCGACCTCTCCGCATTTTTTGAAAAAACCGTCCTTGTCGTCGTACTCTTGGCCCCTGATATTCTTACAGAAGTCGAATGCCACGCCCCACTGGTGAGGGCTTTGATAGTCCGAACCCCTACAGTTTGTCACTATGTTACCGGGTTTCGTGCGGCCTTGCGCGTAAAGCGCGTCCTGCTCCGCGGTCGTGCGGAAGGTCTCGGTGATAAGTACGTTCAGCCCCGCCGCCTTGCAGTCGGCCTCAAATTTCCGCGCTATGGGCTGTAATTCGGGGTGCAGATGTTCAATCCCTCTCATCGGTGTTCTCCTCCTTCTTATGTATTTCCGTTGCTACCGCACCTTCGATAAGGGTTGCGATAATCTCATAATCAACCTCGCGCCCATACTTAGCGAAGAGCTCCATTAAACCTTCTTTGGCGAATATATACTTTTGGTATCCTGACTTTGGCTCAGGATATGTTACCTCGGCGGACTTCACAATCATTTTGGCGAACCTGACGGCGATACTAAGCCAATCTAAACCCTTTTTACGCCAGCTGACGACGAGTATCACGACGAGCAGCAACGCGATTGTGGTCTGGAAAGCTATAGCTATAATCTGCGGCATAACAATCACTCCTTAATTATTTTAGTTTGTGAGGAAGGGAAGTTAACGATATTATCGGTTTGAGGTTGCGCAAGAAATTCGCCGGCGGAACTACGCAGTTCTCCAACAAGGCCGGCGATATGACTTATGTTTTCTCGGACTTTTTTACTGCCGAGCAGTTTGAGTAACCCCTCCTCGGAAGTGATATTCAGAAGATTCTCAAAAACATCGTTGAGTTTGTTTGCGGCACGTAACCCCGCATACGCCATAGAGGACACGGCTTCGATAGCTTCGTCGTTTGCCGAGGACGAAGAAGCATAAGCGAGGATTTTCTTACACTCAAATTCTACCTGTTTCTCTATGTATCCGCGCAAATCAGCGTACAAATACTCATCCCATAAGAAGTCGGAACAATCCTGATCGGATTTAATTCTGGCATAAGCCTCGTCTCTTTCCAAGTCGCCCAGATCAAAATCCGTGAACATTCGGATAAAGTTGACATCAAGTGACACGGCCCCGGCCAAATAGTCAGGACGAATCGGATTGTGGAAGGTATCGCGTACTACGGTTTCAATGAATATTTTTTGTTCGGCAACAGTAATATTGTCACGTAATTTTAACAATTTAATATCCCCTTCAATTAATGTTGGACGAAGCCCATACCCCGATGCAGATTGCTTCGGCGGTGTCTTCGTCTGTGTCTATCTGAAATTTATCATTCACCAGTTGAATAGCGGCGGCTTTGTGTTCGGCGCGTTTCCTGCCTTTTATGCCGCAAAAGCTGCGCCACGCGGTCGGCTCAATAAGTAAAAAGCCGAGTTCTCTTTCAAACAGCAATGAAAAAACAACCCCCTGCATCTGAGAGAGTTGAGCATATGTTTTATAATTATTCTGAAACTGAACGTTTTCCAAAACAACATACTCTGGGTTATGCTTGTGCAATAGGTCTTTGATTAGAAAGTACATTCTGTTCATTCGTTCTATAGGGTTGTTTTCTTTTATGTCTGAGTTTAGTTTGCCATAATCGGTTAGCTTTTTATTCTCCCACAAAGAAAACCCTGTTACCTTTGTGGATTGGTCGAGTGTTAGTAATCTAATATTATCACCTTCCTTGTGCTACGGAAAAACCCCTGACTTCAGCTATAGGGTGATTGACCTTCGTGTTGTTCTTGCACGATTTGAGCAAATAAGCTATCTATAATCTCTTGCTCCAATTTTTCTTTTGGATCACCCATGATTGATGGTCCATAAACGACATCAGGTATGTACTCCGTTATCTCTTTGATCAGAGCCTCCAACTCTTGGATTTTACTTTGTTCCATACTATAATAATGCCTAGTCAAACTACTCCTGAGTATCTCCGCAAATAAAATGAAATTATGATTGCAAAACGCGGACGATATACAAACATTCCTTATCATTTTTGGGTCGCATTGTTTCCGAAATATATCATTAAGGTTAGTAGTGCGTGTTCTTTTGTAGATGCTACTGCCTTTTTCGTATTCGAACCTTCTCATTTCACGACAATACTTGCAAACATATAAAGCTTTTACAAACGCAATGAAATTTTTTCTTTTGACGGTATTGTCGATATCGCCGAGAGGATTATCAGCCTTTTCTTTTTCCAGTTTGATTATAAGCTCATTGATTTGCTCTTGCGTTAATACCTGTCCCATATACTCACCAACGACATATTATTTCAAGATTATCTTCTATTTCGACTTCGGTGGTTGATCTACAACCTCAGAAACCGCCGTATATGTGTCTTGCGGATACTCGGCTTCGGAATCCCGAACAGGAATCTTCGCCCTTATTTTTTCGTTGATCATATCAACAACTCCACCGACATTGAAATATTCCTCATCGTCAATGTAGTCGGCAAGTTCTTCTTTGGTTTTTTCAATAACCGTTTCGGTCGGCTCGTTTATCAAGTCTACAACTTCTTGCTGCGTCATATCGAGACGCTCTGGGAGCGCCGCTTCAAAAGGAGCGCCATTGCTCCGCGCCTCGGCAACCTGATTGATAAACTCTTCATAACACTCAGGGGAGCAAGCCGCTGCCCTATATTTTTGCTTGTGCGTACAGTACAGACAAGCGAAAAAGAGGGCACGTCCACCGTCAACCCCTTTTGTGCAATTTCGGTTTTTACACCTGCTATTAGGTTTTATTATATAAAACACCTCCAATGAAAGAAAAAGCGCGGAACACAGGTTGCTCCGCGCTTATACAAAATCAGTTGCTTATTCTCCGGCAGGGAACACCCAGTAACCGAGCTCTTTATCTTTGGAACAAACATCGGTAGCCGCTTCCACAGAGAAGGGCTGAACCGCCATATCGTTGCCGAAAGAAAGCGAGAAGTTGTCGGAGATAGTGCCAATAGGCATGACAAACATAGCGTGCCGCAGCTCTTTGGTGCAAACATCTTTGACGAGATAATCAAAGACTACCTTTACGTCGCCGGCATAGCTGTCAGACCTGTTGGTATACTTTGTGCCTTTAGTCAAATGATCGTAAAACACAATAATCTCATCGCCATTTTCAAAAACATCGGTAGGCAGAGTTATGGTTCTTGTTGCGGGGTTATACGCAAAGGCATCATCGCTCGCATCAGCTTCCTGCGGGTACGCAGCGCCCTGACTGCGATCTTTATTCATGGCATAAATCCAAAGAATCTCGTCGCCGCCATCGCCGGACGGAGAAATAGCGGTGTGTGTTGTAACTGCGACGCCACCCGTAACCGTCAGATACTCAAAGGCAGGCAGCTCAATAGTAGCGGTCTCAAAATCCTGCTCCGGGCTTTTATCGCCAAACTGTTCTGCTAAAAGCCCGCCGACGATATATCCGTTGTTGCAGCTAAACGTAAGGGTTTTGTTTTGCTTAAACGAGCTCAGCCGTCTCCCGCGCTTACCGGTAGACCATACTGTATCGGCGGCACCCTCAAGGGATGCGTCCTTGATTTCATCAAGGATAGCTAAGCACTTCTTTGTCGCCGGACTGAAGATTGTCACTGTTTCCAGCGACTCAATGCTGTGTTTATCGTAATTCATTCTTTTTCCTCCTTTTGATCTGCATATAAAAATAAAACCCCGAAGGGTTTCACCTCTATCAATTCAACCAGTTTAATTCGTTTATGTTTATCTGGGACTTTTTCAGGTCAATGCAACCGCTATATACTCCTTGCATGGTTTGGGTGTACGTTACATATTTTTGAATCTTACTTACGCTTTCATTGAAAGCTGATATAGGAAGATCCCAGACTGTAGAATAGTTATACTTAAATCCGTTATGATTAACCATGCTTGATATAAGAGGTTTTAACATTGATTTATTCTCTTTATTCATATTGCGTTTGATTTTTTTACGCTCACGGTCAATCATGTACTTTTTAGTATGCTCGTCGTCTGCTGCCACTGGTTCTTCGAGTTTTTCAAACCCGTGCATTTTTCTTATGTAGTCCGACATTAAGAAATAGAGCGCCTTATCAATGACAACACTTAATTCCCCATTGAGTTCAGTAACAAGGACCTTCTGATTAGTCTCATTATTGTGAGCTAAATGCAACTTAGATAAATCCAGATCACCCAATAGAATCGCTGTAAGCTCAAGCGGAAGACTGCTGCACATCCATAAGAAAAACTCGTAATCGCTAATCTCTGTCCAATATGTCTTCAAGATATCCCATATAGCCACTTTATAGGCGGCGGGTGAGCATGTTAACGAAGTAACCATTGAATAGTATTTCTGTTCTCCAAATTCACATATCTCATTTAGAGTAGGGTGATGAATAGTGATATTGTCGTTTAAGACATAATCAATACCGGTAGAACTGTTCCGAAAAAGCTGAAGTTCATCCAACGGCTACCTCTCTTTCTTCTTGGTTACCGGATGGCGCAAGTCATCTGTATAGAATGTCATATCACAAACAAAAAAAGTCTCGTCATATACATCTTCAACTCGACGCTCAAGCTCAAACTCACTAAAGCCTATTGTCTGACTGCCATCAAATAACTCTTTTAGTTCTTCGTAAATCCAATCAAGTCTGGTGCCGGCACGACCTTCAACATACATTCTGTTTGTATGGACGAGTATCCGAAAGGTAACGCGGTACTTTGCGTATGTAGGGTTATATTTATTGATGTTAAGAATGTCACAGCCTATCAGAATATAGGCATCCGATCTCTTCTGTGTGATGTTTGTTGAAGTCTTTCCTATAATTCGCAATGCAGGGATGATGTTGTTCCATACAAGTGTGTTAGGGTATCTTGGGTCGTAACCCTCCGTATTGTCGGCGTTTTTTAGAGGGGCCTGCGAGTCAATAGCTTTTACCAAATCGGCAGAGCCGCACATGGTGAGCATGAGTTCTTTTTTATAGTCGTCAATCCTATGTGAAACCCTCATCAGAACACACCCCTTATCTCAACATTAATCTCCGCCATAAACTCGCCATGCTCCGCGTCGTCCGCTCTAACCAATAAAGTAAAAACGTCTCCTATAGCGGCGTTGTCTGCGCACCTTAGCTCAATCCGGTTTTCCGATTGTGATAGAATTGCTATTTGGTCTATTGCGAGCATCTCAGGCGACAGCATCTCCCACTCCGCGTTGTCCGGTTGTATTTCGTTGCCATCGGCGTCGAAGAACCGCGCTATGTATTCCCGTGCCGTGTTTTGCCGTATGACGGAAGAGCCTTCAATAAGGCACGACCCTATTGACGGCGGCGAGGGAATACCGGGTTCAATATAGTCGGCAATCATTAACTCGTGGTTGTCGTTTTCGCTGAGCTCTGTCTGGTTAAGATTGATAACCAAAAACCCCTCGTTTCTGGCTGCGTATCTGTTTGATACTGAGTCGAATTTAACAATCTTATAAGGGATCGGTTCATTATTAGCTATATCAATCAAGAAACGTTTGTCAAGATGAAACCGAGCTGTCTCATCATCATACGGCAGCTTAATCTTGTATTTGGCGTTGCCGGTTGTAACAACCTTACCTTCATCAAGCCCGGACGCATACGGATCGCGGACAGAACACCAACGCTCGATAATTTCAAGCGTCTTTTTGTTCTGGAACGGAAGTTTATAATTGCACTCTTCAACCTTACCGTCTCTTTGAATATCATGAAGCGGCTTTGAATCAATACACAGCCAATATTCATCTATTTCAGAGTCTCCGTCGGTTGTCTTTGTATGCAGTACATCACCAAGCCTAAACTTAATATCGTTACTCAAAACGTCATGTAAGTCCATTTGGGGAACGCCTTGATAAAGCTTGCGGTTATCCATTCTAAGATTAATAGCGCCTATAACCTCACCGTTACGTATAATTTCTACGCCGTACTTGAACGAAGGGTCGTCCGGCAACAACATGTCAACCATATATCTGGCGTTGTTAATCATTTCCTCTCTGGGCGTGCTACCCAAAGACGCTTCACGTAGTTTCATTTTCTCGAACGCAGTCACCGAACAACCTCCTTTCTTATCCTTCGTCCTGTTCTGTAGAACTGCTTTTTGCCTTCAGCACATCAAACAGATTTGACCCTATATTGGAATACGCCGAAACCATCTGTCTAGCTTCCTTCTCATACACACTTCTTAATTCCGTCAAACGATAAAGGTGTTCAGCAGAGCTGAACACCTTAAAATCCTTCGAGGTCAGGTTTTGACGTAGCAAGGACGGGACGTTGATGTAGTTGGCGCTCAGATACTCGACCAGCATGAAGAGGATTAAGATTTCTTTCTCTTCGTCGGTCAAGTCGATGTTAAACACAGCAAGGTCGTCGTTCCTGTCGCTTAAATCCTGCTTACATACCTTAAACTTAATGATAGCCGGTCGTATGTAGTCGGCAAGCATGGAGTCTAGCTGTTCTTCTGTGATATTTGGAATGCCGGAACTCCTCAGTCTGCTCAGTAATCCGTCCGTTAAATCTTTATAAGGGGTTGCCATAGTGACACCCCCTACTCAAAGACAAATCTTAATTCTTCTTGCAGGGCTTTAATGATGTTGATATCTACAAGCGCGTTCTCTTCCCGCATTTTGCGAACCTTAGAGATAACGACATCGCGCATACCAACAGAAACAGCGTCTTTAAGCCTTTTGCGAATCAGGTCGAGATTGCCGGACTTAAACAACACATCAAGTTTGTTAATGTTAGCCACCATTTCATATACCGGGGTAAGATTGAAAAACTCAACCACATCCGGCTCATTAATAAGAATCATCGGCTTGTTCAAATACTGTGGCTTGTGATTGTTCATCGTCTGCAACTCGCCGAACGGCACATGGGTCACAGAACCAAAGTCTTTCCAAATATATCTGGCACCGTTTGTCGGGCTGGTGTAGACCATTTTCCCAAGAAACAGCGACTTGCATGGAATCATATCCGAAAGCTCAAACGTCGCTTTCTTAATTACGGTTGCGCCGGACAAATCAGAGCTACCGGCAATGTCTTCAATAGCAACGTTAATATCAGATAAAACATCACCTACGGAAGCAGAGCCGGGGCTTCCCGGCTCCAAATCTTCCTGTGGGCTATCAGGCGCATCTTCAACCGCTCCCATAACGGAGAGGTTGTCGGATTGTTGGTCTGCAATTTGACTGGCTTGTTTTCTTGCCATGATAAAGTCTCCTATATTATTATTTTGAGTTTGATTTACTGGATGGTGAACTTAGCGAAAACAGAACCGAAAACAGCGCCTGCGCCCATCTTGCGCTGCACTTCCCAAGACAAAGTTTGGTCATCGTTGTCCTGTTCGGTAAGCTCGCGGGAGCGGGTTTCACCCTCGTCAACAAACTTGATGAACTTTTCGTTTTCGGGAACAATCAAAAGAGAATCATTATCCGCAACCCAGTCGGTTGTACCCGGGGTAAACGCCTGCGGAACCTCTACGACAGTAATACCCATCCACTTACCAATACGACCGGTGGAGTTGAGTTCGTTCATCATCTCGTTGGAATACTTAACCTCGGACAGCTCGTTTAGCTGAGCAATCGCCATCTCTGTTCCCAAAATACGAACATTTTTACCCGAGGCAACCTTAACCTTTTGGATTAGCTCACGCAAATCCTGTGCGTTTAGTGTAGCGGCAGTCTGGAAAGTGGCAGGAAGATTCTCGGCAGCATCGGTGAAAACAACCGAAATCATCGTGTCAACGTGACGGATGAAAGCCTCGGTCATCTTATTCAGCAACGTCTCAGCGGAGATAGCGCCGACAAGAAAACGCTCAAAATCGTCATACACATGCGCAGCAAACCACTTGGTATCCAAGCTGATTTTTCTGCGACCGGTCAGCTTCTGACGGTCAGTCCCCCAGAAGTTACCGGCAAACTCATTGACGCTAATCCAGTTGTTAGGCTCGATAACAAAATCGTTTTTATCGCCAAGAGCCAAGTTGCGGGAATCCACAAACTCAGCATAGAACGGAATGGACTTCCACGCATCGTTGATAGTCACGTCGAGGACTTCTTCCATAATCTCAAAGACAGCCGGAAGAGCCTTCACCATTTTTCTGTAGTTGTATTTGCCGTTCGCGTTAGGGGTGGGGAGCATTTCGTTGAACTTAGCGCGAAGAGCTTCGTTAATCTTTTCGGGGGTAGCTTCGGCGGAAAACGCCTTATATGTACCATTACGAAGATCGAGAATCATCTGCGCGGTTTTACTTACATTATATTTCATATTAAATTACAACCTCCTAAATTATAATCAGCGTTATACGCATTAACCGTTTTTGACAACTTCGATAGTGACGAGCTTCACCCGTGTATCGGCAGACTGTCCAACCCAAAACTGATAGCTTTGAGTTTCAACCTTAACAACCTCACCCTTAAAGACGGCTGTATCGCCATCAACAGTGAGCTTCGTAGAACCGGCAGTGAGCCCGATGGTGTCACCAACGGCAACGGAACCAGCTCCGGTAATGCTGTAGTCAGCAACAGTAAAGCGATCACCGGCAGCAAGAGGATAGACGCGGAAGTTCTTACCGGCGGGAATGACATACTCATCCTCGTTCTGATTAACGACGCTGGACGTGTCATAGTTCCAAGCGGGATTACCGGATACATAAACGGCAGCTGTGCCGGTAGGGATGCCAGCGTTATAAACAAGAGGACTGTCTGTTACGACATCACCTTTCTCAAAAAGCATACCGTTCTCTCGTTCTGCGGTGCTGACAAATGAAAGATTCTTTCCTTTGATATTAGTGCTTACGAAAATACCTTTAGCCATTAAAAATTACCTCCTAAATTATTGAAAATATTTAGCGTTCTCCTCGCCGTATCTGGCGATAAGAGATTCGCTGCCTGTTTCTGCGCTTATTACTTCTGTTTCTATTGCCGAAAAGTTTCTTTTGCCGGCGGGTTTGGTTGTGAGCATGAAGTTATAATGGATTTCCTTGAGTTCTTTTTCCACATCCTCAACGCTCTTCGAATAGTCGATAGCAACGCAATACTCAAGAAACTCGGAGTATTTACCCATATCATCGCGTTTAGAGGCAATGAGGGTATCAATAATCTCTTTGTGTTTCTGAGCCATATACTGCTTTTTCTCGCTTTCGTAGACCGCGAGGTGTTTTTTCAACTCGGCAATCTCAATAACAGCCTCGCCATAGCTTGACGTAACCTCGTCAAGTTTCGCCATAAGCTCATTTTCTCTGGAGCTGCTGTAATCAGCGACGTTGTGATCAGAGATATCTTTGGAAACCATCCCAACCTCTTCACGGACATTAAAAACGGCGTCTGTTGCATCAACAGCGCCGACCACCATATCCGTCTTGTTTTCGAAATCAAGATTCACAACCAGTCCTTCCGCCGTCTGGGTCGCGTGATACGGTACTTTGTATGCGGCATAGTAGTTTTCTCTATCTAGTACCACAACCGTACTGTTTGCTTCTACAACAGACAGAACAATATACTTTTCGTAATGCTTATCTGCTTCGTCGTTGCGATATGTAGATTCGGACATAAGGACCTTGATTCTCCTGCACACGTCAGAAAACAAGATATTCGTTTTTTTTCCCAATGGTTCATCTTCCTCCTTCTTTTGATGTTGTTCCGGTGCTGGGTCTTTCTGTGCCGGGGGGTCTATATTAAAAGCAGAATTATCTTCTGTTTCTAACGCAGGTGTGTCTTCGTCAGACGGGGCTTCGGCGCTGCACTTTTGAATCTCTTGCATAAGCAAGGCAAACTGCTTATTGAAATCCTTCTCGGTCGAATACTCTGTCGGATAAACCTTACTCTCAGGGAAACAAGGCTCTACATGCTTTTCCCATGTATCGCTCAAACCAAGCAGACAAGCTCTGTCATACTCAAAAGAGTCAATCCTGAAATTGTTCGTTTCGTCCCATACACCATCCACCTCATCAATCTCAATTGAATGGTTAAAGTAGACGTCCTTACTATAAGCGGCTTCAAACACAGGACTCATGTGGTTCCAGATAATCATGTCTACTTTTAAGTATTCTCTCTCCTGTTCCCGTTCCGTTCCCTCAAACTCCGTCAGGGTTACAAACTCAAACTCCTTGTCGCCGGCAACAACACCCAGTGCCACCGTCAAGGGTTCAATACTCCAATCCCGACCCTTCTTCTCAATTTTGATGTCATGACCACCCATGTAGTACGAACCATCTTCGTCTTGAATAAGGTGCCCGACAACGGGTAGGTGCGCAAGCCCGCTGTTCGCTTTTAGTATTGCATCTTTTGTGATGTTGGAGTAGTTTCTGTTTATTCCAGTCCCCAACAGATAACAAGATACCCGTATCAACTTCTCTCCCATCTTCTCAAATGATAAAGGCTTCATGGTAAATAACAGCGTTTGCTTTTTATCAAATTCTTTACCCAATGGACAACCGTCCTCCTCTCTAAAATCTTAATCTGCTGTCAATGAACCAATCACGTCTACTGAAGCGTTGCTTTTCATTGAGCAGTTTATGTAGGCGGTCTGTAAGAACAAATGAATATACCTCTTCTCCGTTAAGTGCTTGAATCATATAAGAAGAACCGGTTTCATCACTAATCTCATCCGCTACGTCTTTTCTTAGAACTGTAATAATTCTCTTCACGGTTTTGGTTTCACTCCTGTATATTTAAGCTCTGTTTGCCGGGTTATTTGTGTCGTCGGTACGCGTCTGCTCTCCGGCCCCTGTAAGATCGTCGTCGTCCAGCCGCGGTCTTCCACCGTCTGAGCTTCTTGTGTGACTGGACAAAGGCAGCACGGCGCTTTCCCACATGTCTCTATACAAAACATTCTCGAGATAATGCTGCCCGAGAACAGCCATAGGGTCGTTGCCTCTGGCTGCTTCAAGCGTGAACTTATTTATAGCGCCGGCTTGAGCCTGCTTTAGTAACCGCTCTATAACTTCTTCTTCATTAAAGGAGGTCATATGAAGAAGCTCGTACTGGAACTCGTAACCGTTTCCCGAGCCGTATCCGTCGTATTTCATCTTCAGGTTAATCACACTCGAAATCTGATCCAGCAGAGAAAACACCTTCGCACTGGCAAACTCTATAGCACGCTTTAGCTCCGCCCCGCTGTTAGCTCCGCCAAATGAGGGCATGTTTGTTTCTTCACCGAAGTTATCAATGGCGTTCTTAACAGAATTCTTATCTATAGCTGTGCTTTTAGTAGTCGGTAAAACACCCAGCTTCATCGGGCTGGGCAATAACGCGTTACCGTCACCAAGCAAATCCGTCAAACCCTCTGCATACTGCTTGATAATAGGGTCGGAAAACAAAATATCATCATGTTCTTTATCATTATGAGGAATTTCCATGCTGATTAGGTTGGTAACATCGTTTTCCGACCGCAGTAAACCAAGTTGTTTCTCTTTTATCAGGTCAATGACAAGCTGCACTACATAAATGAACGGCGGGATAATCTGCGGTATATGGTCGGAATACTTTATACAGAATCCTTTGTTAAACTCAACAGGGGCTAGTGCCTCGTCTCCGGTTTTCCCTTTGTAACGCCTGACTAGAGAAGCTATTTCCTTCGGGAGCTTCTGAATATCCCTATCGCCGATTCTGGAGGTATTTAGTTTAAACGTCCAGTTGCCGTTTGCCTTACCGGAAAGAACACACCACGCTGTCGGCAGACTGAATAAAGAAACGTTATTCCCTTCCTCCAGCCAATAACCGAAATATATATCTTCTAAATGCACCTTGAGTAAAATCCTCTTAAACTCACGCTGAAGGTTAAGCGAATGCGCTCTTGATGCAAAGGTAATGAAATCTTTTTCCAGCCGATCAGACTGTATAGTCGTCTTACTCTTCTGTTTAGTAAAGTTTGGATGTGTCACTCTGGTATTTACCGTCCATCGGCATAAGGCCGGATCAACATAGTATTGAATCAGTTCTCTAAAAAACCCACCAACAATATAAAAATGTTGGCAGATGTCTGCCAACTGTGTGTAGTATTGAATTGGGTTAGAAAGAAATCTATCAAGGTCATCCATTGTATAGTTTCGTATTCTGTAATCTATAAATGGGTCAAAGTCTTTTAGTTTCTTGAAAATGGAAAGAATGTTATATACACGCTTTTGTTCTTCTGTCAGAGCTGTACCGGTGTTACTAACAACGGATTGCTCAGAAGAAACTTTTTGCTTTGGCGGTCTCCCGCGTTTCTTTGGCTTCTGTTCGATTTGTCAATCCTCCCTTCTAACGTTTGTAGAGATTTGCTTTGCGCCCATATGAAAGAATGGACGCGGGGTTAAATGAAACGGTGGTATTATTAACGACTAAATCCGTTCTACGCTTTAAGGACAGCGCATAAGCGGACATAGCGGCGCAATAAGCACGGTCATCATTCAATTTATTTTTCTTGTCTTTAGACAACTCATACTGAACGCCACCGTTAGGCGTCTCGCTCCTACACATATAAATTAACTCGTTTTTCATTAAGTTGACTTGAGCGAGCGTTAGTTTCTCTTCGTTGCTTAATGAATATTCGTCAAAGTCTCCACTAGCGTTTTCTATCAACAGGTAATCAGTGTTATCGTATTCGGTAAAATTCATCAAGTTTAACTTAGTCATCTTTTCAAGCGCGTCAAAGATAATTTTTTTGTGACCTTGTGGGTCAATTAAACGAACAATCGGGGCAGCATTCTTATACTTCCGCCTCGCAGTTTCATATGCTGAATGATTAGGGTCAATGATACCTCGACGAGTTCTACCGTTACCGTCAACCCAGTCCTCCATGAGTTGATCGGCCACAGCGGAAATACCACCGCCGCCGGAGCCGGCGTCTATGTAAAACTCAATGTTCTCCCAATCCGCCGAACGCTCCCCATTATACTTTATCATAGTTTCCTTAATTATCTCTAGCTGTTGCGGCATTGGAAGAGGTGTTTTCTTTTTCGACTCTTTATCAACCATTGCTATCACGTTCTCTATTTGAAGCTTATACCCGACATCCTTGTCGGTTATTTCTTGCCACACCTCTAAAATACTACCGTCAAAGTTTCTTGCCGGGTCATAGCATAAAATAAACTTCTTTTTCCCGGTGTCGTTGTACAATAGAGGTGGTCTGACAGTCGAGTTCTGAATAATGGTCTCCATCTTCACAACCGCGTTCTCACCGGAGCCACGTCTAAATTTATTAAACAGCTCTCTGTCGGCCAAATCAGGGTCTTCCTCAATCAGCTTCTCGATGTTATCTTCGGTCAAGTGAGATTTAATTTTCTCCCCGTCTATCGTAGAATGATGAAGGACATCATAGGCGTCCAAATCAAAGCAGAAGTAATTTCGATTACCAAGAAACATCTTCTTTGCAAACGTTTTATATTTTTCAAAGAATGTATAAGTAACATCACTTGCGCTGGATGTATACATAAGCTGTAACGGCATTTGAAGCGGGTCATATCTCTTTATTTTTGAAGTCGTCGTAACGAAGTCTGCTTCAACGTTTGCGAAGTTTTCGACTATCGCAATTTCCTCCGCTGTCTTCCAGCCCACCTCGTTCATCCACACAGATCCGCGCTTACCGCGTATGGTTTCAATGTTGTTTGATAACGCAAGAAGCTCGGAGTAGTTATATAAACTGAATGAAGGCGGGTTATGCAGAAAGCCGGTTTCATTGTTTTTAGACCTTTCAAGCTCTCTTGAAAAAATATCGGTCGCGCTCTTAAATGCAGGAAGCCTTTGCAGCGCTATATCTTCTAACTTCTTAAATGATTCGGCAGATTGAGCATATGAATTTGAAGAAATATAAAGCTTAAACGATGGAATCAACATCATCTTAGTCATTAAGAATCCTGCCATAAATGTGTCTTTACCGGCTCCTCGACCCTCAAGAAGGCAGCAAAATGGGGTTGCCCAACCCTCCATAAAAGTATAGTCTTGATAATCTATGTACTTAAGTCCAAGAACAGATTCCCTAAAACGAACTGGATTCTGTCTACCCCATTGCACAATTTTTGATGTTTGCTTAAATGCCTCAAGTTTACGCTGCGATAATTCCTTGGAGGTTACAGGGATATAAAATTCCAATTACATCACCTTTTCTTTTCCCTTAGCGCCTCTAAGCTGTTTTTCAACTGTCTGTTCTCTTCCCGCAGCTCATCAAAATCAGACTCATACTTCAATATCATTTCCCGCTGCTCCTTTATCATGTCGGTGTAGTCGTTGGAATCGAAGGATAACTGTTCTAAGATACTGCGATTACTCAAATCGGCAATTTGCTTCATTGCTTCAGCTTTCTTTATCTCAAATAAATTAACCTTAATAGCCTCATAGTCATTTGCCGACATCTCTTTCATTTTCTCTGAAAGGGTATCTTTGCCCTTCTTAGACTTCTCGTTGTAATTAGAGGAAATGTTATTATCTCTAACCATCTTCGAGATAGAGTCAAGGAGATTCTTCTTAGTGGTAGCATACTCTTTTATTTTTTTGTCTTCGGGCGCTGAGTTCGCAAGTTCCCGGTTGATTGACTCATCTATCTTTTTACATTGGAGATGAATATGTGTGAGCTGGATGACGGTCTGTATCTTATGGCTGTCATCCCTAACCGACTCGTCATCGCAGTAGCCGGCAAGAATATTAAAGCAGTATCTCCGGTCGTTGTTGGTCATTCCACACTCATCGAACGGATCGTAGCCGACTACCGAAATTGAATAATTCATATTCTGCTTGTCTTGACGGCTCCACTTAGCCTCTACAGATTCCCGCACCTCAGCCTCGGACTTTCCAAACTCTCCTTCAATTATAGAGTTGCTGAAGTTTTTCAAGTTGAATTGTCCCAAGCAGTTGGTTTGCCTAGTGTACAATCCGATAGTAAAGAACGAGTTATTCTCTATAACACTGCGGTAGGTTTCGGCATAGAAGGGTATGTCGAGCATTGCGCAGCATAACGCCAACGCCATTTGCTCACCATATCTATTTGAGTAATCCTTAAGAAAGCCTTCAATGCAGTTTTTGCATATCAAAGCTCTGTTGTTACTCCATTTCCAGCGTCTGCTGAATTTGGCAACATAGTATTCTGATTCTGGTTTATCTAAACAGCAAACCATACAAGGGTATTGGGCTTTTTCAGCTTTAGGCTTTGGCACTGCCTTTGGTTTAACCGGAATAACGCTCGCTCCCTTCTTTTCATAATAATAAAGGACGGCACCGCCGTCTCAAATCTGCATCAATCCACACATTTATGCGGGTCTACACCCTGTACTGGTTGTGCAGAACCATATCTACACTCACCAGCTTTCGAACGTCAATTCTCAGAAACGCCTCCAC
>Ga0099364_10001948_pt1 | contig 33303 bp, 34 predicted proteins | sample TergutTh196P3_FD_73070 | JGI IMG/M metagenome (GOLD analysis project Ga0099364, IMG submission 73070) | Microcerotermes parvus P3 segment gut microbial communities from Pointe-Noire, Republic of the Congo - Th196 P3 | ecosystem: Host-associated > Arthropoda: Insects > Digestive system > Gut ... | reverse complement strand
AAAATTGGCGAAACCATGAGGGTAAAGGAGGAAATCGCTATGGCTACTGAAATTTTAAATACAATAAGCAAGGACGAACACGCAATCGCAAAATACAGAGCAAGGCGCAAATGGGAAGCCGACCTAACTACAAACCTTTCTGTTAGTCGGAGATTGGGGAAGGAGGAGGGGATTATAATAGGTATGGAAAGAGGCATGGAAAAAGGCATGGAAAGAGGAATGGAAGGCGTATTAAGTTTATTAAGAGAAAGAGGGATGTCCGAGGCAGAAATTAAGGAATTGAGGAAATCGCTATGGCTACCGAAATTTTAAATACAATCAGTAAAGATGGGTTGTAGGGGACGGGCTTGCCCGTCCCTTCTCTTACAAACATCTGCAAATTGCGGGACGACGAGCAAGCCCGTCCCCTACAAGTCGTCCGCGCAAGCGGACACCACAATTGTCAATTGTCAATTGTACATTGTCAATTGTCCGTCAACTCTCTAATTTTCCCCGTGAGGAAGTTTTTTAGCATACCCAAATCTCGTGCTTCAGGCACGGGGTTTTCTTCTGCTCTTGTTTCGGGGGTAATCCAACATTCCGGGCGGTTGACGAAAACGTCCGGTCTGTATTTCGCAACAAGCAGTTTGAGATAAGTCAAGTCAGCTATATTTATTCTGCCATCGCGGTTAGTGTCGCCGATTAAAAACACACACGGCTCGTCACAGTTCACGAAGCCTTTGCAGTATTCACCGCAGGGATTAAAATCATCTGCTGATTGATAGTGAAAAACACTTGGCAAAAAATTATCGTTAGATTCTAAAATCTTCAAAATAAATTTCTCGTTTAAAGCAACAACATAAGATTTTATGGTGGCGGCCGCATATGTTCCTGTTCCTCGTTTTTTTGCTACACTTCTAAGCCACGCTATAAATGTTGATTCAAGATTAATATTCATTATATTCTCCCTTTTAAAAATAGTGTTATTATTGTACCACACTTCACCACTAATTTCAACCCTTTTGACGAAACTTATTCTTTCCCCGCCCTCTTCCTCGCCTTCTTCGGAAAGAAATCATCTTCCAAAGATAAATCCTTCCGCAACTTCTCCAAAAGCCCCTCATAAGCCCTAAGCTCAATAATAAGCTCGTTGCACCGCTGTAATTCTGCATTCGTGGCTTTGGGATTTGCGCGAATATCATCAATTTCGCTCTGCTTTTGCCGATATTCGGCTTCAATCAGCACCATATGTGTCAAGGCATGAGTTATCTCCTGCCCGATAAGTACCGAAATAGTAATATCAAGCGCGGCGGCGATTCTCTGTAACTGCTCAAAAGTCGGGGAAACAAGCCCTTTCTCGTATTTCGACACCGCCGCAGTCTGCACGCCAATTTTCTCCGCCAACTGCGACTGGGTGAAGCCCTTGCTCTTACGCGCAATGCGTATTCTTTCGGCAATAATCATAATTATAGCCCCCTTTTATATATAGTATATCCTACTCCGAAAGAAATGTCAAGAAATATTTTCAAAAAACCTCTATTTTCTCTTGACAAGACTTTATTTGTGTGATATAATATCCTTACAAGATAATATAGAGGAGGGGAGCTATGAAAAACAAAACCGTAACCATTCCCGACGAAGCCATACATAGACTGGCTCGGTGCTTGCTCCCTGAAGTGGTAAAATACTTTGAGAGCGAGCAGGGGAAAAGGGAGTTCGCCGAGTGGAGGGCGAAACAAAGAAAATCCGCTGAAGCGGCGTAATAGATAAGGCGAGCGATGTTTGGAGAAGCATCGCTCGCCGCTATTACTATTATAATAGGGCTGAGGCACCGGAATGGTGCCTCGGCTTTTATTTTAGTCTTTCAGCGAAAAAACAAATACGAACACATCACCCACGAATATGGGCTCATGGTTCGTATTATTACAGTATACTGGAGCCGAGGAGAATTGAACTCCTGTCCGAAAACCTATTCATATATCTTTCTACATGCTTAGTCAGTTGAAAAATTTCCCGTCGGGCGGCTCAAACTAACAAAACCGCCTGTTGGTAGCCCTTTGGTTACGTGTTACGCTACAAGGCTATCGCGCAATACGTTGGCTGCTAAATGACGCCCTGCCTTGAATCGCAGCGGTTTCAAGGAGAACGGTAGACTGCCCTTAGGCAGCTACAGCTGCTGTTCTATTTTCAGCGTTTAAATTTAGGTGTCCCGGTTTAAAGAGTTCAGGACAAGCTCTGCATGCTTAACATACTTCAAAATCCCCGTCGAAACCTTTACGGCCCCCCTGTTACAGTTGACAGTTGACAATGGATAGTTGACAGTTTTTAAATTTGCAACGTGACTGCCAATCTCATTATATCATCTATTTTAAGAATTGTCAAGTGCAAAAATTTATTTAAATTCGTCGCCGAAAGGCGACACCATAACTGTCAACTGTCCCTTGTCAACTGTCAACTGTTCGTCAGGCGTTCGTCGTTTCCACTGCAACGGCGCAAGCTACTGTCGCTCCTACCATTGGATTGTTGCCCATTCCTATAAGACCCATCATTTCAACGTGCGCCGGAACTGAAGAAGAGCCGGCAAACTGCGCATCGCCGTGCATACGCCCCATAGAGTCGGTTAAGCCGTAAGAAGCAGGGCCCGCCGCCATGTTGTCGGGGTGCAGGGTTCGCCCTGTTCCGCCGCCTGAAGCGACTGAGAAATATTTCTTTTTGTTCTCGAGCGCCCACTTTTTATAGGTTCCGGCAACGGGGTGTTGAAACCTTGTCGGGTTGGTTGAATTGCCGGTAATCGACACCTCAACTGCTTCTTTTTTCATGATGGCAACGCCTTCGGTAATGTCGTTCGCGCCATAGCACTTAACCGCTTTTCTGTCGCCGCTCGAAAAGGCAACTTCTCTCACAATTTTCAGAGTGTCGGTTGGAATGTCATATTCTGTCTCAACATAAGTAAATCCATTTATACGCGATATAATATAAGCCGCATCTTTGCCTAAACCGTTGAGGATTACTCTTAACGGCTCTTTGCGGGCTTTGTTGGCTGTGCGCGCTATGCCGATTGCGCCTTCGGCGGCGGCAAAGCTTTCGTGCCCTGCCAAAAAGCAAAAACACTTATTCTCTTCTAACAGTAACATCTCGCCTAAGTTTCCGTGACCTATGCCGACATTCCTGCTCTCAGCAACTGAACCGGGAACGCAAAAGGCTTGAAGCCCTATGCCTATCGCCGCAGCCGCATCTGATGCTTTCGTAATTCCCTTTTTGAGAGCAATGGCTGTTCCCAAAATATATGCCCAAACTGCATTTTCAAAAGCGATGGGCTGAACGCTCTTTACGATTTCATCAACGTTTATGCCCTTGCTTACGCAAAAATCTCTTGCCGCCTCAAGGTCGGCAAATCCGTATTCTTTAAGACAGGCGTTTATCTTCGACTCGCGCCTTTCTTTACCTTCAAATTTCGCCATATTTCAAACATTTCCTTTCTGATTATTCTTCGCGCGGGTCGATTTTTTTCACCGCTTCGTCATATCTGCCGTATTGCCCGATGTTTTCTTCATAAGCTAAATTCGGGCTTTTCCCGTGGCGTATTTCCTCTAACATTTTGCCGACTTTAATGAATTTATAGCCGATTATTTCGCCATTTGCATCCAAGCCGAGAGAGGTTATATAGCCCTCTGCCATTTCCATATAGCGAACGCCTTTTTTCGATGTTGAGAAAATCGTCCCGACTTGTGAGCGCAAGCCTTTGCCTAAGTCTTCAAGCCCCGCGCCAATCGGAAGCCCACCCTCTGAAAATGCGGTTTGGGAACGCCCATAAGCCATTTGCAAAAACAGCTCACGCATGGCGACATTAATCGCATCACAAACAAGGTCGGTGTTAAGGGCTTCGAGGATTGTCTTTCCGGGGAGAATTTCACCTGCCATAGCCGCTGAGTGTGTCATGCCCGAACACCCGAGCGTTTCAATCAACGCCTCCTCGACAATGCCGTTTTTGACGTTAAGTGTCAGCTTACACGCCCCTTGTTGCGGCGCACACCAACCCACGCCATGGGTAAGACCGCTTATGTCGCTGATTTGAAACGACTTTACCCACTTTCCCTCAACGGGAATGGGTGCCGGCCCGTGGTTGCACCCTTTTGCCACTACGCACATCTGTTCAACTTCGTGTGAATAACTTATCATAGTTTTCTTGTCCTTTCTTAAATTTACTATTATATTATACAACACTTTTCCAAAATTTACAAGTAGAATTTTAAATAATAATTGCAATTGTTGGACAGCATAGGGGACGGGCTTTGCCCGTCCCACTCCCGAATCCGTCTTTAATGCAAAAACTTATTAATCTCTTCATCGGACATGCCGCCTCGTCTAAACCTTTCGATGGTTTCCTGTATGCCCTCTTCGCGCCCCTTCTCCATGCCCTTTTCCATGCCTTTTTCCATGCCCTTTTTCTCGCCTTCTTCTCGCCCTTTCTTCTCAGCCGAATAAAGTGCCGATTTCTCTTCTCTTAATTGTATTTCACGAGCCTCGACTTCCCATACAAAACGGCTGTCCTCATTTATTCTTTTAACCTCACCAACCGCCTTCAGTATGTTCTTGTTCGCGGTTCGCCCTAATTCTTTTAGTTCTTCCTCTGTGTCTGCCCCTATTAAATTTAGCCAGTATTCTATTTCTTTAGTCGCGTTTTCAATCGGCGGTATTTTTTTCAGTTCAAAGAAGTGGATTTCTTTCTTGTCTGTAAGCATTTCGTGGCGTTTTTCTTCCATCGTGATAAACTTTGAATGGTATTCGGAACAGCCGAAGGCGTTCCAGTCAATTATATTAATCAGAATAGTTTTGGGGATTTTCTCGTATTCCTCGCCGCGCGGCAGTCTTGCGAACATAAGGCAGGAGTAATACTCTGCTCTTGCCCGAAAATCATCGCGCCCGAACAGCTGAATTTCGATGTCGATTTCTTTGCCGTCAACATTTGCGCGAACGTCTAAACGGCAAAATTTTTCTTTAGCACTTGATGGCGTGATTTCTGTCGGCTTTAAAATTATTTTTTTCGCCTTGAAGTCTAAAGCAGACGAAATAAGTGCTTTTAAAAGCTCTTCGTTGTCTGCAAATATTTTTTTAAATGCAATATCAACTTTTGGTTTTACTTTTAGTTCGCTCATTTTTACCCCCTTTCAATAATAACTATCCACTGTCAACTGTCAATTGTCAACTGCCATCACTCTTGCTCGCTCTCGTCATCTTGAGTTTTTTCAGTAAAAATATCCTTAATTTTAGCAACAAGGTCGGGAACGCCTGTGATTATGCCGTCTATCAGGTTGTTGTCGCTTGAGAACTCTAAGAGTTTAATGTCGCCGGTTTTTGACACCACGACAAAGCCCTGCGGTTTTATGCTGACCCCCGCGCTCGCCCCACCCGCGAACGCATCATTGCCCTTTGAAAGGTCCGAACCGCCGGACACGAACCCGAAACTGACTTTTGAAATAGGAATAATTGTTGCGCCGTCAGGGGTAGTAATCATGTCGCCTATAATAGTGTTGACATCTACCAATTCTCTGATTTTTTCCATAGAAGTACTCATCATTCCGTTTAAGTGATTAGCCATATTTTCCACCTTTCTTATAGTTGTTTTTAATAAAAGCCGAGACTAACGAGCCGAGTTGCAAAAGTACGGTTCCTAATCTCAGCGCGAATTTCAAATCAAGATAAAGAATTGTTTTCGGCTGTTCCCAGTCGGCGGCAATCTTTATTTTTTTGCGCCGCATGCTCATTTTAAGTGAAAGCCATTCCACAAAACTGTAAATTGCCGTGCAACAAAGCCCATAATTAAGTGCGGTTTTTGCCGCATCATCACCGCCGCTCACACAAATTATTTCAAGCGACTTTATTTTAATTTTCCCGAACACGCGCCCGATTGGCTTTATAATTGAGCCGATTAGCTCTTTGAGTTGCTTTAAGTCGCCAACGCCGCTCTCTAAAAAATCGACAGGCAGTGTGTCTGCTTTGGGCGGTGCTGTTCGCTCTTGCTTTTTTACGTTTTGTTCTGATTTTGGCACACTCGCGTTTTTATTCTCAATTGGCTGTTTATTTTCAGTGGGTTCTTTATTTTTTTTTGGGGGGGAATGTGTTGTTCCTTCTTTTTGTTTAGCAGGGAAAATTTTAAAGAACCAATAGTAAACCACGCACTCTGACTTTCCCTCTAAAAGAGCATCACTACTTTTATATTTTAAAGTAACATTAACGGGCAAGAACAAGGCAAGCCCAACTAACGCGACAATACCGCCAAAAACATATAAGAAAACCATTTTTTTCAAACCTGCCCTTTCTGCACAAACTTACTCGTCAATGGTATCAAAACTTAATTGCTCTTCTTGCTCGGGTAGCGGCGGCAGTTCAGACATGCCGCTAAGCCCGAAACAGCGTAAAAAAGTGTCGGTGGTCTTATAAGCAATTGGTCGCCCGGGCAAATCAAGCCGCCCTATATCAATAATCAGCCCGCGTTCAGCCAATGAGTTTACCACATAGTTGCTGTCTGTTCCTCTCACTTGTTCTACGAAAGCTTTGGTTACGGGTTGGTTATATGCGATGATTGCAAGCGTTTCCATTGCCGCGGGTGTCAGGGGGGCTTGTCTTTTGGTTGCTAACGCTTTTTTCACATGTGACGAAAATTCGGCGCGTGTCGCTAATTGAAATCCGCCGTTTAGGGTTAACACGCAAAGCCCACTGTCAGACACATTATATTTTCGCTCTAACTGTTCAACAAGCTTTACTGCCGTTTGAACATCAATTCCGCTTGCATCGCTAAGTCTATCCGGTGTAATAGGCTCACCGTGAGCAAAAAGAATAGCCTCAATAATAGCAAGTGAGTCGTTCACGTTCATTTTTTAAGTCTGCCCTTCTCTTTTTTCTAAAATAAGAAATTTATTGTCGGCTGAGAAGTTAACCCTTCCGAACCTTGAAAGTTCAAGCAACGCCAAAAAGATTGCAACTTGTTCCGAGCGAGTTTGCCCTTTGTATAAGTCATCTAACATGACTTTTCCGCCAAAGCGAATCCTTCTCAAAACAAACATAACCTTCGTGAAAACAGCCACATAACTTTTAGGGACAAACGGCCTTTGAGGAACTAAGCTCACTCTCTCGGGCTTCTCTTTGCCAAGAACCTGTTTTAAGGCGGCATAAAGGTCATATGGGTCGTGCGCCGTGCTGTATTCAAAATCTCCTGATAATTCAAGCGCGCGCCTTACAAATATGTCATCGCCAATATATTGTGCGCGTAATTTCAATGCGGCTTTCTTGCACAGGTCATATTCAATCAACAGCCCTTCAAGCTCTTTTTTTGCCGCCTCAAACTCGTGTTTGGGGAGCAACGCCAAGCTTTTGATATATATAAGCCGCGCCGCCATCTCTAAAAACTCACCCGTTATTTCCATATCAGCCTCTGTCATTTCATCGAGATAAGCCAAGAACTGCTCTAAAAGAACGGATATTTCTATATCCATGATGTTCAGTTTATGCTTTGATATAAGCGATAACAAAAGGTCAAGCGGTCCCTCAAAAACAGCGATTTTAAAATTTAAAACACTCATACTAATGAACCGATGGGCCGACAAAACCTGAAAGAAAATCTAAAGCTATAAGCAGATAATTTGTCAAAAAATTTAAAGGACCGCTTAAAACACGGGTGAAAATCAAAACGAAAAACGCTATAAGAAAATACCTCTCATACCTCATAAAGAAGTGTGTAGCCTTGTGGCTTAAAAAGCCAAATAATATTTTAGAGCCGTCTAAAGGCGGTATGGGGATAAGATTAAAGACAGCGAGAAAAAGGCTTAAAATTATTGAATAGTAGAAAAACATCAGAACATATTCGCTTGTTATCATGTTGAACCGAAGCAAAATCTTGAATATAACCATAAGCACATATGAAAAGATTATGTTCGAGAGTGGGCCGGCGGCGGCGGTGATTGCCATGCCGACTTGCATTTTTATGCCCCTTTTGAAATTGCGCGGTTCAACCGGAACCGGCTTAGCGTAACCAATCGACACAAGGCACATCATAAGCAACCCGAACTTATCAATATGCGCGAACGGGTTAAGCGTGACCCTGCCCATTCTTTCGGCAGTGTTATCACCCAACCATTTTGCTGTCAGCGCGTGAGCGCACTCATGCACGGGAAACAAAGAGAAAATAATAATAAAAACCACGAAAAAGCTAATCACCACTTCAGAAAGCTGAGTGTTCCCACCAATGATGAAGTCAAACAGCAATAAAATAGGGCCTCTAAAATCCATAAGCACAATCCTTAATTAAATTATTTTTTTATAGATTTATTATACCATAAATTTCCGCAAAACGCAAGCGCATTTACGGGCTAATTTGAGAATATTTATGAATACTCTTAAATCGTGCTTTTATGCACAAAATACATGTTCGAGGTTTTGTCAAATTCGGCTGCCAACTCAATGCAGTTGTCAGCTATTTTGTCAATAGCGGCGTTGTTTTTAAGCTCTTCATAAATTTCGGCTGCCCTTTTGGCTATTAAGTCAACCGACAGATTTGCGGCGGTTCCTTTAAGTTTGTGCAACTCGGTTTTCAACTCGTCAGCGTTTAAGCTCTCCGCCGCTGTTTTAAGCCCTGCCACGGTTTCGTCACAAAAAAACTTATCTAACAGCTGAATGTACAATTCTTTGCGCCCCATCACGCGTTCAAGCCCCTTTTCAAGGTTTATTGCATTAAAATCCCACATAAAATAAACTCCTTCTCAATAAACATTATACCATACTATCAAAATACTCTTATTATATAATATCAAAAGAGAAAAATATATAGATAAGTGTTAATAAATTGTAAATAAATTGTTAATTTTATTTTTTGGGGTGGAATGTGTATGATGAAATGGTTTTTCTCGGGGCTGATTATAATATCGTTGATTTTCGCAGTAGTGAACGGTAAGGTCTCAGAACTCACCACAGCGGCTGTAAGCGAGGGCGGTAATGCCATAACCCTTTGCTTCACCTTAGCAGGGGTAATCTGCCTTTGGAGCGGTGTAATGCGCGTAGCGAGCCAGTCCGGCATTATAGAAAAAATCTCGAATTTATTCACCCCGCTTTTGTCGCTTTTATTCAAGGGGTTGAACCCGAAAGGCGCGGCAATGGGCTATATAGTGCTAAATATCACTGCCAACCTATTGGGGTTGGGTAACGCCTCAACCCCCTTCGGAATAGCCGCCATGCGTGAGTTAGAAAAAGAAGAACACTCGAGCGAATTCGCCACAAACAACATGGTCTTATTCGTGGTTCTCAACACTGCCAGCCTGCAATTGATTCCGACAACGGTGGCGGCAATACGCCTAAAGCACGGCTCGGCGGCCCCGATGGACATTCTCATTCCCGTTTGGCTCGTCTCCGCCGCCACCCTCACAGTAGCAGTCATCACCGCAAAACTTTTGCAGAAATCGCCGAAAGGACTTTAAAATGTCGTTATCTGATTTTGTAATTCCTTTATTGTTTGTTTTTGTGCTAATTTTTGGATTGGCTAAAAAAGTCGATGTGTTTGCTGAGTTTGTCAAGGGGGTCAAAGAAGGTGTTCAAACAGTGACGGATATTTTCCCGTCGCTCTTTGCATTGATGTTGGCTGTCGGAATGTTCAGGAGTTCCGGCGCGCTTGACTTGATTAGCTCATCAATAGCTCCGTTAGGTGAGTTTTTCGGTTATCCGCCTGAAACGCTGCCGCTTATATTAATGCGCCCGTTTTCGGGTAGTGGGGCAATAGCTCTCTATGAAAACATTATAAGCGAGGTAGGCCCCGACAGTTTCACAGGGCGTTTAGCAAGCGTTATTTTGGGAAGCAGTGAAACGACATTCTACACCATAGCGGTCTATTTCGCCGCAACTAAAGTAAAGAAAACAAGACACACCCTCCCCGCCGCCCTGTCAGGCGACTTAGCACTCGTAGTTTTTGCGACGATGTTCGTCAGATAAAAGTTTAAAATACCAGCCTGCTGAGCCGGTGTAGATGCTCCAGCCGCCTCTTCCGTAGGCTTGGGGGTTGGTGTAAACGTCTGCTGTCATATAATACGGCTCTGTTTTATATTCGTCACCCCTGCCGATTGGCGATAACATTTTTGTGATTTTTGCCGCCGTCTCATCCATTCCCGCTTGTTTGCAGGCTAAAGCTAACCATGCGGCGGCGTGGGTATACTGCCCACCGTTTTCGCGAACCCCTTCGGGATAACTCATCACATACCCCGGTCGCTGTGCGGTTTTTTCACGCGCAAACGCCGGTGAAAAGAGCTTTACCACCCCTGTTTGGCGTTCAACAAGATTTTCTATTGCCGCCGTCAAAGCCGAAATTTTTCTGCCTTCATCGGGCATTTTTGCAAAAACACTGAACGCCTGAGGCAACAGGTCGATTTTACATAAATCATTTGCCGCACTGCCCATAGGTGTGCCGTCGTCGTAAAACGCGCGCAGATAATATTCACCGTCCCAAGCGTTTTTGTCAATTGCTTCTCTAAGTTGTCGAATTCTCTCCTCAAGCTTTTCTTTATAATAGTTATCGTGAACTCTGTCACAAAGTGATAAAAACTTTTCGGCAGTGACAATATAAAACATTGACAACCAAACGCTCTCACCCTTAGCGCGCGCCCCTACATTATTATAGCCGTCACACCAGTCGCCGCACCCCATTAAGAGCAGGTCGTGTCCCCCTTTTTTGTGCGCCTTTTCGAGAGCGTTTTTGGCGTGGTCGTATATACTCTCTTTCAATTCGCTCTTTTTAACCTGCGAATATTTTTCCTGTTCTTCTACGCTCAAAAGGCTCGCATCACAGTAATGAACTTGCGTTTTCAAAATCGCAATGTCGCCTGTTTTCTCAACATATTCCGCCAAAACATATGGGAGCCAGAGAAGGTCGTCACTATATTTAGTGCGCACACCCTTGCGTTTGCTCATCATGCTGTGCCACCAGTGTAAAACATCGCCCTCAGGGAACTGCGCCCCTGCCGCATTGATAATCTGCCTTTTGGCTATTTCGGGTCTTAGCGTTATAACCGAAAGCGCGTCTTGCAGTTGGTCGCGAAAACCGAATGCCCCACTGTTTTGATAATACCCCGTTCGCGCCCACATTCTGCCGCCGATAATCTGCCACGGCAACCAATACTTATAAAGGTGGTTAAGCTCGCTGTGTTGAGTCGATTTAATATCGGGCGCGACAATGGGTGGGGCGAAATTTTGTTTTTTCAATGCCTCAAGAATAGAAAGTGGTTCTTCATGATTTTTTGTGAACGCTAAAATGAACTTTACCTTGTCGGTGTATTTGGGAGGAAGTTCAAGCTTTACTATAACTGCTCCGCAAACGTCATAAGAAGGGGACAGGCTTTCTTTTTTCCAATCGCCGTTGAAAAACGCCCTGCGTTCGGTGGTGAAGACGGCTTCTCTGTCAGCACAAACAACTAACGCACCGCTGAAAACACCGTTTGCGTGAGTCTTAAAAATCAAGGCATTTTCAGCAGTCGATGGTTGCAACAACTGCGCATTTTTTCGGTCGGCATCTAACACCGGCTCAAAATAAAACGCTAAGCTGATATTTTTTTGAAACTTTGCCTTATTGCTTAAGACTACGGTTATTTCTTTACCCATTCCCTTTTCAAAAACTCTTATTCTGGTGTGAGTTGAAATCTGGCGCGCACAGCTTTTATAGTCCGCTTTATTTGGGGCAAACTCTACTGCCGCCCCATCGATTATATCATACATATCGCCTCCCGTTTTCATAATCAGCCGCTCGCCTTTATTGTCGGAAAGAAGGTCGTTGTTCCATGGGGTGAGCTTGTTTTCGCGGCTGTTGAGTGCCCACGAAAAGCCCAAAGCGCAATCAGAAACCAAACATCCGAACTGACTGTTGGCAAGAAGATTACACCAGGGTATGTCGGGCGTTTTGTCTATATAATAAACATCACCCTTTTCGCTGAACCCTGTCTCTGAAACAGTTGATTTGCCACCGGCGGCTCGCCGACTTTGGCACTTTAAGATGGGTGGGAAACCGGGATTAGACTTTTCTCTCTCGGGCCACAAAAAATCGTTAGAACTGATTTGATATGCCGACACAGCTCGTATGAGGGTGAGTGTCTCTTGGTCAATCTCACTCTTTATTATAATATGGACGGCATTTTCAAGATTAAGCTCCGCCGCTATTCTTTGGGTTAAGATTAGCTGCTCTTTATTCTCACAAACCACCATCAAATCAAAATTAACCATACAAATCGACAAGATTTTTTTCATCTGAAGCGCGCCGTCAATATATCCTGCGCGGTCTTTAAACCAAAAGACAACTAAGGGCAGGTCGCCCGATATTCCAAATCTGAACAGCCCGTCTTTCGACATGCGATTAGCCATAACCGCTTTCTTGTCAACATCAGGGGTAAAAAGAATAAACGGAAGCGCTTTTCTGATAATTCTGCCGTAAAGCGTGTCATAAACAATCGGGGTAACAATGTCATCGTTTGGTTGCACGCCCTCAAAGCGGTGTGAGTGCGCTAAGCCTATTACCTCATCACGGCTTTCACCGTAACAGAAAAACAACTCGGTTTCTTTTTGAGCGTGTGCATCAAGCGGAAAATCAACTTTCAAAAACAAACACGGCGAAGGAACGCACACATCATTATTATCACGAAACCGCGCTTTCTTAAAAGCAGAAAAAATTCCCCGATTTCTGGAAAGGACACTCTCGCGGTCAAATGAATAAGAAATGTCCTCGCGGTTTTTACAGCCAATCGCCATAAACGTCTGCTTTTGAGGAAGGTTACTGCCGCCTGAATTGCGCTCGGTTTTTTTGACAATAAAAAGTTGATGTTCGCTGTCAAAGCTAAGGTCGGTGAACAGGTCAGAGAAAGCCGGGTGAGCCTCGGTGTCAACAGTGCGCGCTAAAGTTGGCTCTAAGAAGGCGGCAAGGGTTAGTTGACGTTTTATTCCCGATGAGTTTTGCGCGCTGAACTTTCTGATTTCTAAGGGCTTGCTTGGGTGAAGAAAGACCTGCATAGCACATCTAAGCCCTCTGTAACTGCGTTCATATTCCACGGTGTTGTTTTTGAATAAAACGCGTTGGGGCATGAGTCTTATGCTCTCGTCAAAAGACGGGTGAGAATAAAACGGCATGACATGCTCTTGTTCGCTGAACGCATACATCATTCCGCGAGGGTTCATGAGGTCTGCTGTATGTCGAACGTTGTTAAGCCCTTTATACAGCGTTTCTTGCAAGCCGAAGTCGGCGCAAAAAAGGGTAATTACCCCATTAGACAATGCCGTCACCTGTGGGTTAAAGATTGAGACGTGCTTAAATTCTTCTGTGTTCATATGGCTTTCATCCTCTCTTTGACGTTCGGGTTCTCCTAAAAGCGTTTCCCCGGCAATGATTTTTTCTTCTAACAACTCTTCTGCTCTTTTCATGCCCGGGTCGCTTAAAAACCGTTTGCAGAGAATACCGTCTAAAAGGGTGTTGGTAACGGCGGCTATGCTCATTCCGACATGGTGCGCCATATGGCTTTTTATAACGGCGTACCCTGAGCCTGTTCGACTGACGGTAAAGTCAACAGCCTCATAAAATCCGTATTTCGGGTGGCAAGCCCCCAACTCTTCTAAGCGTGTAAGATTATTATAAGAAGCAACAGGCTCTGACATCATGGCGAGATAACTCGAATAGGGTGACACCACTCTTTCGCGGTCTAAACCTTCTTTAAGCCCGACTGCCCCGACACCGTGCGCCTTATATTGATAGTTAAGCTCATTGTCAAAGGCATAATAACCGCTCTCAGACATTCCAAAAGGAATCCCTATTGCCGCCGCTCGCTTTTTTTGACAATAGAGCGCGAACTTTAAGCCCTCATACCCCATTCCCCCGAACTTTGACTTTAGCAAAAGCTCGGGCATAAAATATTCAAACATAGTCCCCGTCCAGGCAATTGGGGCGGCATATCGCCCTTGTTTGCCCATAGTTCTGCCGAGACTTCGCCAGTGTCGCTTGTCCGCCACACCTTTGCCGATTGCATAATAAGACATCATTCGCGCTTCAGACATTAACAAATCATAATGGTGTCGCGACATTTCGCCCTTATCTAAGTCAAAGCCTATGCTGAACAGTTGTTTATTCTCGTTGAAAAATGCCTTTAAATCAGTGTCGTCTATAATTTTTTCGATGCGTGCCACAAGGTTTTCGCCGCCGCTTTCGGCTTTCAACCCTTCTTTGAGGGCTAATATGCAACAAAGAAAGTTGCCGCTGTCAACCGATGAAACAAATCCCGAAACCTTTGAAAGCCCCTTTGTTTCATACCAGTTTAAGAGATTACCTTTCCATTTTTCCATTTTTTCAATGGTGGTGAGGGTGTTCTCCACACGTGTGAGAAGCTCTTTTTTAGTTATGATTTTAAAATAATAGACCGACAAAATAGATAAGAGATACATTCCGATATTAGTGGGGGAAGTTCTTGCGCATACCCGATAAAGCGGCGCGTATTGAACATTGTCGGGCGGTAAAAAATTGTGTTCTTCGACAACATAATCGGCATAAAAATTCCACATTTTTTTTACGTGGGCATTAAGCTCTTTCCTCATGCCGGCGGTGACAAGCGGCGGAATTTGTCCGCTTGTTTTGTCGATATACATAAGGGTGGGTAATGCTGATAAAAAGAATCCCGACACAATGACTCCCGAAATCGCTACCCACATCTCATAATCGCTTACCCCAAGTGCCGCCGTTATAAGAGAAAACACAGACATTCCCAAAATAACCAAAGACAAGACTTGCGCCCACAACATATGAGCGTAACCTTTTTTAGAGCTGAATTTATCGGATGCCGTCCAGTCTAACAGTCTTCTTTTGCTGACCGACATTCGCCACACGGCGCGGAACAAGGCATCTGACGACACCAACGCATTTTGGGGCAGCAACATAACCTCTAACACGCACTGCCTGATTAACTGCGCGCTTTGAGAAACAACGGGGGCATAAAACTTTCGATAGTTTGAGAATCGTCTTCCCCGTATAATGCTCGGGAAAAAGCCTGTTAAAAAAGGGCTTAATGTTGAGATTATACTCAAAGCAAAAAACCAACCGTTTGCGGCGGCAAGCCCGTAGACTAACAGCAACATCGAAAAGAGCGGAGTAACCGCCCTGCGAACATTGTCGGCAAGCTTTACCTTAGTTAAAGCCGACAGATTTTTGTTAAAAATCTGAGGGAAGTTTTGCAAATCTCCTCTCAACCAGCGATGTTGCCGCTTAAAATAAGCACTCGATGTTTCGGGAAAGCTGTCTGAGAACTCAACGTTTCCGGCATATATAACTCCCATATGCCCACCTTCAAGTATGTCATGCGAGAGTATTCTTTCGGGGGGGAAGTCTTTGCGCCCATTTTGAAAGTCACGCTCAAAACATTCCGCAAATATGTCAACATCGATTAGTCCTTTGCCGGTGAAAATTCCTTCGCCGAAACAATCTTGATACATCTCGCCCGCAAAACTGTCATAGGTTGACGCGCCCGCCGTGCCGCCGTTTGCGGTCATTGCACGTGAAAACCCCGTTTTGAGATAAGAGGTTAATGTCGTGCTCATTCGCGGCGCGATTATTCCCTTTCCTTGCGACAACGGGTGTAAGGCGATGCCCACTAATTCCGAAACGCTGTCCATAAGCGGCAACGTGTCATAGTCAAGTGCTAAGATATACTTGACATCTTCAAGTGCCAAAAGGTCGCCGTAAATCGCCCGAAACCCTCCCTGTTTTCTTTGCTTTTTGCGCAACAACTCAGCTAACGCCAAAATCGCGCCGCGTTTTCTCTCATCGCCCTGCCATGTTCGCTGGGTTTTTGAATACACCCTTTCGCGGATTAAAATGACAAAATCGTCCTGCCCTTCAAACGCTTCTTTTGCCGCATAAATCAAACCGTTGTCTGACTTTTCCGCGCTTGAATCAGAAGGCGGCAGGTCGCAAAGCAGACAATAGGTAAGGTTTTTTGCGTGGTTTTTCTCCCGAACTGCCTTTAACTTTTTCAGCCCTGCTGTTGCATCGCCTTTGTTCGACAGCAAGGTTGAAATGCAGCAAAGGGTTTTGGCGTTTTTGGGAATGTCTCCCGAAAGTTTCATGGCGGGAATTGGGGCGGTTACCCGTGCTGTTTTGGTGATTGATAAATCGACTATAGGCTTAATAGCCGCCATGATGGGAAAGAATGAAGCCATTCCCCCTAAAACGCCAAAGAAAAAACCCACCACCGCGCTCAAAGCCGCCGCACTCAATCCAATCACCAACGTATATACAACAGGATTAGCAAACGGAAAAATATTTCTGTATTCTGAAAATATGAGCTTGCCGACATGCTCATTCTCTTTACAGCGAATGAGATATTCACGCGCCATTCGGTCCTCATCGCGGTCGGTGGCGATTGCTGTTTGCGCGCTCATTTTTCTGTATAACGCCTTTGTTTCGGCTGTCATTTTGGGATAGAGCGAGTCGTCTGAATAAATTTTTTCAAGCGGATTAAGCCTTAACGTCAATTCACTCTCGTCTAAAGCGGCGAAACGCCCGAGTCGCGCCGCCATGTCTGAAATTTTCGGCTCCGGGTTTTGAGTTCCGTCAGCCACACTCGCGCTTAATTGTTTAATATAACGGTTTATAACCGAAAACTTCGCCGCCCAAACTAAGTTGTCAATATCCATCGAGGGAATATATTTTGTCCTTGAAGCCTTATCTATACACTCGCAAACGGTGTTTTCGTTGATTTCGTCTGTCATAAGCCCGTCAAGCAACTCGCCGACAACAGGAAGCCCTGTGTCGCCGCTCACGCTGATATATACTTCTTTGTCCCTCGTCATTAGCATACGAATTTCTTTTTGAGCCAACCGCCATTCTCCGGCGACTAAGCCGGCGGTTAAATTCTTCACAATATTGAATTTAAGTTGCCGCTCAAAATTTTTCAGCTGTCGGTTGAACTTATATTTCGCGACTCTCTTACCCTTTTTCGATATAATCTCGGCTATTTTTTCATTTTGCACTGTTTTGCCTCTCCTTAATTAAGTTAAGTTTAAGATTATTCTGCCCAAATTTAGCAAAAATAATAAATTTTGTAAAAAAAGTAAAATTTTAAAAAAAGTCTTGATAATTTTATTCCAATAGTGTATAATTAATTTTAAGGATTAAAACAGGGGGATTTATGATAGGAAACAGGACTGTGTTCGGCGTGACTTTGGTGGTTGGTTTTCTTGCTGTCGCTCTTGCGGTTTTCGCACTGTGGCAGATGAATACAAACGCACAAGTTTCGGTTTCAGTGCCTTTGAGCGATGAACAACGCGCCGAAATGAAAGCTAATGCCGAACGGCTCATAGAAAATAATCACGAAGTCGTCAGATTATATTATTTAGTCGGGCTTGACACCAAACCCGAACCATACGGGAACCTTCCGGAAGACGGCATCTATATCGTTGACAGCGAAAAATATAAAACCATCGCCGATATTGATGAGATTGTGGACACCACTTTCGTCCCGTCAGAAGCGGACAGGATTAAAAACAACCCGTTTGGTGACTCTCAACCGCTTTACCGCGAACGCGGCGGCGAATTGGGGATTGGAGAAGAATTCGCACAAAAACGAAACACCAACTATCAGCTAAGCTGGGAAGGTCTAAGTTATGAATTATTCCCCGAAACCGAGAGTGAGGCCGCACTGAAAGTCACACTAAGCATAGACGGCGAACCGGTAAGCCTTGACACAACAATGGTGAAACAAGACGGAAGATGGCTGCTAACGAAAATCATCTATCAATAATTATGAAAGATAAAATTAAGCTCGCGCGTGCATATACGGTATTCAGCCAAATTTCTTTTGTGGTAATCACACCGCTTTTGGTCTTTGTTGTCGGCGGAGTTTGGGTTGTCCGTCGATTCGAGTTGCCTGATGTACTCGCCGCAATTTCCATAGTTTTGGGGATTGTCATAATGTTGGCTTCACTCATCTCTTATCTGTATAAACTTATTTTGATTTACGGCAAAGACGAAAAAGACCCATATCGAAAATACAAGACCGACAGAAAGGACTATGACTAATGCCGCCAATTAGGGGAAACAAGGCTCACAGGGCAGTTTGGGAGCAAATGAGAAAAGTCATTCCCTTTTATCTCGTTAGCGTGGGGTTAATGACAGCCGTTTGCATAATCATTAACGTAATTTGGCAGTTTTTTGATTATCGACTCTACAGCGGAATTTTAATCGGCAGTGTTTTATCACTTTTAAACTTTTATTTTATGGCAATGTCTTGCACTAAGGCGGTTAGCGTGAGAGCTTCAAGAAAGCGGGCAAAAGTCGATGTCGGCGTTAGGTTTTTCGTCAGACATATTGCATTGTTCTTTTGTTTGGCGATTTGCCTTAGTCTTGACATAACAAGCCCCGTAACACTTCTTCCACCATTGTTTTTTATAAGGTTATACATGGTTATTAAAGCAAACATTAACAAAGGAGGCTTTAGTTTATGAGCGAAAATATAATATCCCTAACTTCAGAAGAAAGCGCGTTTAGCGTAACGGGGGCATTGATTGTCTTTGAGTTTGAGTTGTTCGGGCACACTTTTTATGTGACCGAAACGGTCTTTATTCAGCTGTTTGTCACGTTTTTATTGGGGCTTTTGTTTTTTGCGTTAGGCAGAAACTTAAAGCTAAACCCCACCTCAAAGAAGCAGGTTTTTGTCGAAACCATTGTCACCTTCTTTGGCAATACCGTTCGCGACACAATGGGGGTTAAGTATAAGAACTACACTTGCTACATAACCGCGTTGTTCTTTATTTCTCTGCTTAGCTCTCTTATGGGATTGTTGGGGCTTAAACCCCCGACCTCTGAACTTTCGGTTGTCGGAACATGGGGGATTATCACCTTTATTCTCGTCACTCGTAATAAGTTTAAAACCGGTGGAGTTAAGGGCTATTTCGGCAGTTTTGTTGAGCCGATGAAATTTATGTTGCCGTTTAATATTATCGGCGAGTTCGCGAACCCCTTGTCTCAAACCGTTCGTCACTTCGCAAACATACTTGCGGGGACGGTTTTGGGCGGCTTGATTTATTTCTCACTAAGCGCATTAGCATACGGTTTAGCGGCCATCGGCATTCCTGCTGTTTTGTCGCTTTATTTTGATATTTTCACAGCGGTTATACAAGCATACATCTTTATGATGCTCACAATGGTCTATGTTGCAATGGGAGACACGTCAAGTGACAATTGACAATGTACAATTGACAATTGACAATTATTGTGTCCGCTTGCGCGGACGGATTTCCTTTGCCACAATTGTTATAAATTCTAATAAGTCGCGACAGCGACTCCACCATTGTCAATTGTCCATTGTCAATTGTCAATTGTCCGTCGTTTTCCCTAAGGGGATAATATAAAAACTATTTAGGAGGTTAGGTCATGAATGAAGTTGTTAATGAAGTTGCCAACGAGGCGATTATCAACGGGAAGGCTCTGATTTTAATGGGGCAGGCAATCGGGGCGGGGGCCGCTATGATTACCGGTCTCGGGCAAGGAATCGGACAAGGCATTGCCGCAGGAAAAGCGGTTGAAGCGGTGGGCAGACAGCCCGAAGCTGAAGGGGTGATTTTGCGAACCCTTATTATCGGTGACGCGATTGCAGAAACCACAGCTCTCTATTCGTTGGTTATCGCGTTGCTCTTGTTATACGCGAACCCGTTACTTGGGCTTTTAACTTCTTAGTAAAGAAAAAATTGTTTATGAAAGGTGGTGCCGCCACATATGACTATGCCCGGTATTATCGCGACCGCAACGCCTTGGTATACCTCTATAGTCGCTATCGACCCGGTCACAATAGTGGCAACCCTTGTTAACACCTTGCTGATTGTGTTGATGTATCGCTTTTTCGTGCATAAGAAGATTACGGCAATTCTCGAAAAACGCCGTGAACTGATTAACAAAGAAACAGCAGATGCAACAAAAGCGAAAGAGAGCGCGTTAGCGAGCGAAAAAGAATATCTTAAAAAACTCACCGAAACCAAAAACGAAGCACGCCAAATAGTCTCAGAAGCAGTTGTCAAAGCGCAAGAGCGCGAAAGCGAAATTATCCGTGCAGCAAAAGAAGAAGCAGGGCGAATTCGCGACAAAGCGACTGAGGAAATTGAGCGCGAGAAAAAGCGCGCAATAAACGAAATCAAGAACCAAATTTCAGAGCTTGTTATCATGGCGGCTCAAAAAGTCGCCGAAAAAGAAATCAACAAAGCCGATAACGAAAAGTTAATCGAAAACTTTATTGTTAAAATTAAGTAATAAGTAAGAGGGTGTGAGAGTATATGGCGACATCATTTGAAAAGGTTTATTCCGAAGCCCTGTTTTCATTAGTTTCAGAGTCTGCCGCTGACGGCGCGCAGGAGGTGCTTACTAATATGCTGTCTGAGCTAAAAGCGGTTGAACAGATTTTTGCCGACACGCCGGAGTTTGTTAAGCTCATGAAAACGCCTGTCGTGTCGCAAGAAGAAAAGCTCGAACTCATAGACAAAGCGTTTTCGGGCAACGTCTGTGAGTATCTGTTGAACTTCTTGAAAGTGTTAGTCAGCAATCACCGAATAGGCGGTTTTGAGCGTGTTGTTCGGGAATTTCGTCAGCGTTATAACAACGCTTTCGGGATTATGGAAATCACTGTCACCGCCACAGCCCCGTTAAGCGATGACTTGCGTGGCAAAATAAAGGCTAAGATGGAAACGCTCACCAATAAGACAATCCTGCTTTCTGAGAAAGTTGACACGACTCTAATTGGCGGCATAATCCTTGATTATGGTAGCACACGCCTTGACGGCAGCGTTAAAACAAGGCTTGAAGCATTGAAAAATGACATTACAAATATAATTGCATAAATAATTTATGAAAGGACAGCTCGAAAGACATGAATTTACGTCCGGATGAAATTACTGCTGTAATAAAAGAGCAGATTAAAAGCTTTGACACGAAAATTCGCTTTGCCGACACGGGAACTGTTGTAACTGTCGGTGACGGAATTGTCCGCATACATGGTCTTGAAAAGTGTATGCTCAACGAGCTCTTGGAGTTTGAGAACGGAGTAAAGTGTATCGCGCTTAACCTTGAGCAAGATTTTGTGGGCGCGGTTATGTTAGGCTCTGACGGAGAAATTAAAGAAGGGGCGATTGTTAAACGCACCGGAAAAATCATAGCTGTTCCCGTTGGTGATGAAATGTTGGGGCGCGTGGTAAACTCGTTAGGGCAACCCGTTGACGGAAAAGGCCCCGTCTTAGCAAAAGAAACAAGGCCAATTGAAAAAATCGCCCCGGGTATTATCACCCGTCAAACGGTAAATGTCCCTCTTCAAACAGGGATTAAGGCGATTGACTCTATGATTCCCATTGGCAGAGGTCAGCGTGAGCTTATTATCGGCGACCGCCAAACGGGGAAAACCACCATTGCATTAGACACTATTATAAATCAAAAGGGAACAGGCGTAATCTGCATTTATGTCGCAATCGGGCAAAAAAGCTCTACCGTTGCGACGGCTGTTGAAACGCTTAGAAATGCGGGCGCATTAGACTATTCGATTGTTGTTGCGGCGAACGCTTCTGAGCCTGCCCCCTTGCTTTATATCGCACCCTATTCGGGTTGCGCTATGGGCGAATATTTTATGGACAAGGGTAAAGATGTACTTATCATTTATGACGATTTGTCTAAACACGCCGTGGCTTATCGCGCACTCTCGCTGTTGCTGAAAAGACCACCGGGGCGTGAGGCTTATCCCGGCGATGTGTTCTATCTTCATTCAAGATTGTTAGAGCGCGCCGCTAACCTGAACAAAGATTACGGCGGCGGTTCACTAACCGCGTTGCCGATTATCGAAACCCAAGCGGGTGACATTTCCGCCTATATCCCGACTAACGTTATTTCAATCACAGACGGGCAAATCTTTCTTGAGACCGAACTCTTTAACGCCGGAATACGCCCTGCGGTAAACCCGGGCGTGTCAGTGTCGCGTGTGGGCGGTAACGCTCAAATCAAAGCGATGAGAAAAGTGTCGGGCCCTTTGAAACTCGAATATTCACAATATCGCGAGTTGCAAGCGTTCGCTCAGTTTGGTTCAGACCTTGATACCGACACCAAAAACCGTCTTGCAAAGGGTGAGAGAATAGTTGAAGTGCTCAAACAAAAACAAAGCTCTCCTTACACCGTTGAAGACCAAATCTTTATAATTTATGCCGTTATTAACGACTATTTAAAAGAAATTCCGGTGAGCCTTGTTGCTCAATATGAGAGTGAATTATTTGAGTATATCGAAACTTCTCAAGGCGATTTAAAAACCACTCTCAAAAAAGAGAAAGTGTTGACTCTTCAAATCGAAGACGACTTGAAGAACGCGCTCAAACACTTTACCGAAAAATTTATAAAAGAGAAGGTGCTTTGAAAGTATGGTTAAAGCTGCATTAGTTATGAGTATTGTGGCGGTGTCATTGTCCGCTATGGTGTTGGTTTTGTCAGTGGTTGACTTTGTTCTGAAAATGAACAGACAACCGTATATGGACGGAACTCTTTAATTAGTATTAAAAGATAGGCGGTGATTTTTTGGCATCAGGTAATATGAAAGCAATCAAGCGTCGAATAAAAAGCGTAAAATCAACTAAGCAAATTACCAAAGCGATGGAATTAGTGGCATCGTCAAAACAGCGCAAGGCAAAGCAACGCGCTGAGAATGCGCGTCCTTATTTTGAGGCGCAGTATGAAATGCTAAACAAAATAGCGCAAGGTGATGGAGTCGGCACGAGCGTTTTCACCAAGAAACGGGAAATTAAAAATCGCCTGTTTGTTGTTGTCGCGGGTGACCGTGGGCTTGCGGGCGGCTATAACTCAAACGTATTTAAAATGGTCGCCGCCGAATGTAAAGACGACACAGCAAAGCCGAAAATAATCGCCATTGGCAAAAAAACCATAGACTATTTCGAGAAAAACGGCTATGATGTCATTCAAAAATACCCGGGCTTTGCCGAAAATTTGAAAGTGGGGTATTGCTCTGACATTGCCGTAACAGCGGTTAATATGTTCAAAGGCGGTGAAGTAGACGAGGTCAGCATTTTCTATACCACGTTTGTTTCGTCTTTACAGCAGAACCCGACTAAGTTTAAACTTGTTCCGGTTGACACCGAAAGCGACAAGGGTTCAAAGCCAATTTCGCTCACCGATTATGACCCGTCGCCCGAGGCTGTTTTTGAACGAATTATACCTCAATTTTTATTGAGTATTGTCTTTTGCGCTGTTTGTGAGTCTTATGCTTGTGAGCAAAGTGCGCGCCGCATAGCAATGGAAAGTGCTACCGACAACGCACAGCAAATGATAGAAGATTTGTCATTACTCTATAACCGTGCAAGGCAAGAAAAAATCACCAACGAAATCAACGAAATAGTTTCCGGCGCAAACGCAATTTAACCGGCGATGGCAGACCGCCGAGCCGGCGGGGGCAAACCGAGAACACGTAGGCTTTATTTGCGATAGCTCACGCGCAGGATTGCCTTTGTAAATTAACATTCTTGAAAGGGAAATCAATATGGCTAATACAGGAACAATAGTTCAAATAATCGGGGCAGTGCTTGACATAAAGTTTAAGCCGTCACAGTTGCCTAACCTGCTTAACGCTATTGAAATCGACAATAACGGCGAAAAGTTGGTGGTTGAAGTCGCACAGCATATCGGTGACGATGTGGTTCGATGTATTGCAATGGGAAGCACAGACGGGTTAGTTCGCGGAATGCCCGCGCTTGATACCGGCGACTCTATTAAAGTCCCTGTCGGTAAAGAAACCCTCGGCAGAATTTTCAACCTTCTCGGCGAGCCGGTTGACAATAAACCCGCTCCCAAAGCAAAAGAACATTGGGCGATTCACCGCGCCCCACCATCATATGAGGCACTTACTGTCACTAACGAGGTCTTAGAAACCGGCATTAAGGTGGTTGACCTCATCGCCCCTTATCTCAAAGGCGGTAAAATAGGGCTGTTTGGCGGCGCAGGTGTAGGAAAAACCGTTATAATTATGGAGCTTATAAATAACATAGCCACTAACCACGGCGGTCTTTCGGTTTTCGCCGGGGTTGGTGAACGCACGCGTGAGGGTAACGACCTCTACATGGAAATGTGCGAGTCCGGCGTTATCGATAAAACCACTTTGGTTTACGGGCAAATGAACGAGCCGCCGGGGGCGAGAATGAGAGTCGGGCTTTCGGGGCTGACTATGGCTGAATATTTCCGTGACAAAGAAGGGCAAGATGTGTTGCTTTTCGTTGACAACATATTTAGGTTTACACAGGCGGGTTCAGAGGTATCGGCTCTGTTGGGGCGTATGCCGAGTGCGGTTGGTTATCAACCCACGCTGGCAACCGAAATGGGTGACCTGCAAGAACGCATTACCTCCACCGACAAAGGCAGTATTACATCGGTTCAGGCGGTTTATGTTCCTGCTGACGACCTTACTGACCCTGCTCCTGCTACCACTTTTGCGCATTTAGATGCGACAACTGTTTTGTCGCGTGACATTGCTTCAATGGGGATTTATCCCGCAGTTGACCCGTTAGACAGTACATCACGCATACTTACCCCTGAAACCGTAGGGCAAGAGCATTATAACACGGCAAGGGCGGTTCAAGGCATTTTGCAACGCTATAAAGAACTCCAAGACATTATCGCGATTTTGGGAATGGACGAGTTAAGTGACGAAGACAAAATCGTGGTGGCAAGAGCGCGTAAAATACAACGTTTCTTGTCGCAACCCTTTACGGTTGCCGAGGCGTTCACCGGCTATAAAGGAAAGTATGTTCCAATCAAAGAAACAATCCGCGGCTTTAAAGAAATTCTTGAAGGAAAGCACGATGACCTCCCAGAATCAGCATTCCTTTTCGTCGGGACAATTGAAGATGCGGTTGCTAAAGCCAAAAACAGCTGACAGGAGGCGAACAGAGCATGAATCCTTTTAAACTTCAGATTGTTACCCCGAGCGGTGTGTTTTTTGACGACATGAGCGTTGGCGTTGTGTTGCGCACTACGACCGGCGACAAGGGAATTTTAGCGCGACATGAACTTTATGCGGCGGCTTTGGTGATTGGAAAAATTAAAATCAATTTTCCTGATAAAACTTCGCGTGTCGCCGCTATTTCGGGTGGTGTGGTTAATGTCGAAAAAGACAAAACCGTTATCCTCACCCAAAGCTGTGAGTGGAGCGATGAGATTGACCTTGAACGCGCCGAACTTGCAAAAACACAGACCGAAGAAAAACTTAAGTCGTTTACAGAAAACAGCTCATCTGACCAACGCGAGTTGTGTATCGCGGAATTTAAACTCAAACGCGCCCTCAATCGCATTGATGTGGCGGGAGGATAAGTCTAAAAATGAATACTAAGTATATTTTCGTTACCGGCGGTGTAGTGTCGGGTTTGGGTAAGGGAATAACTGCAGCCTCTCTCGGGAGGCTGCTTAAGTGCAGGGGCTTCAACGTCACCATTCAAAAGCTTGACCCTTATATCAACCTTGACCCCGGAACTTTAAGCCCCCGTCAACACGGTGAAGTCTTTGTCACCGAAGACGGGGCTGAGACTGACCTCGATTTAGGGCATTATGAACGTTTTATTGATGAAAATTTGACGGTTGAAAACAGCGTTACTACCGGAAAAATTTACTGGAAAGTTCTTAACAAAGAGAGAAACGGAGCTTACGGGGGAAACACCGTTCAGGTGATTCCCCATATCACCGATGAAATTAAATCGCGGATATATGGTGTGGCAAGCCTTCCTAAAGGGGCGGCTGACATTGTCATCACCGAAATCGGCGGCACTGTCGGCGATATTGAAAGCACGCCTTTCTTAGAAGCCATTCGTCAAGTGGTGTTAGACAAGGGCAGGGACAATGTTCTTTACATTCACGTTACTCTTATGCCCACCATTCCGGGGAGTGACGAGTTGAAAACCAAGCCGACACAACACAGCGTAAAGACTTTGTTGGGAATGGGTATTCAGCCTAACATCATCGTTTTGCGTAGCGATTCTGACATTCCACCCGAACTAAAAGGCAAAATCGCCAGCTTTTGCAACGTTGAAGCCGTTGACGTAATAGAAAACCTCAACGCCGATTCGCTATACGGCGTGCCGCTTATGTTAGAGGAAGAAGGCCTTACCCGTGCGGTTTGTCGCCATCTTAAGATTGAAGAAAGAAAGCCTGATTTAACCGAGTGGCGACAAATGGTCGAACATCAAGAGAGTGTAAAAAACGCGCTCACTGTCGGAATTATCGGCAAATTTGTCTCTTTGCCCGATGCTTATCTTTCGGTTATGGAAGCTTTGCGCCACGCCGGTTTTGCCAATGATGCGTTGGTGAATATCAGATTGCTCAATTCAGACGACATCGCAAAAGATGAAGTCGGCGAAATTTTATCGGGTTGTGATGCAATTATTTTGCCTGATGGATTGGGTTCGACTGAAATTGAAGGTGGAATTAACGCGGTTAAATATGCAAGAGAGAACAAAATCCCGTTTTTTGGAATTTGTTTGGGAATGCATATTGCCGTTGTTGAATTCGCAGCTAATGTTTTGGGAATCGAGAGTAGCGACACCACTCAGCTTTATTACGATATGTATAATGTCATCGACTTCGCGCCAAATGTCGGGCGAAAAAACGATAACGCGAGAATAGGCACCTATCACAGTAAAATTGAGGACAACACCATCGCTAAAAACGCATATGGTAAAGACCGAATCGATGAGCGTTATCGTCATTATTATGAGTTCAACAATTTATATAGAACGCAATTTATCGAAAACGGCATGGCTCTTTCGGGGTTGTCTTTAGACGGCAAGTCGATTGAAATTATGGAGCTGTCGCAGGAGCTTCACCCGTGGTTTCTCTCTGTGCTGTTTCGCCCCGAGTTCAAGTCGCGCCCCAACCGCCCACACCCTTTATTTGTGGATTTTATTAAAGCCGCCGTCGGCAGAAAGGCAAAAGACTCATGAAACTGCTTTTAATCGATGCGAATAGTATAGCTAATCGCTGTTTTTATGCAATACGCCCCCTTTCAAATAAGAAGGGGGTTTTTACTCACGCGATAACGGGATTTTTCAACACTTATCTTAAATTGACTAAAAAATATTCACCCGATGCCGTGGTGGCGGCTTTTGATATGCGCGCCCCGACATTCAGAAAAGAAATGTTCGCCGAATATAAGGCAAACAGAAAGGGAATGCCCGATGATTTAGCAGTTCAAATCCCTTACATCAAGGAAATATTAAACGCGCTTGGCGTTACTGTGTTAGAAAAAGAAGGCTTTGAAGCAGACGATATTATAGGCACGCTCTCTCACCACGCCGACTTAGCCGACACGCGCTGTGTTATTGCTACAGGCGACCGCGATGCTCTGCAACTTGTCACAGACAACGTGACATTACATCTTTCAAAGACCAAAGAGGATGTCATTTATACCCCGAAAGAAATTGAAGAACAGTTCGGTTTAGAACCGGCGAAACTCATTGACGTAAAGGCATTGCAGGGGGATAGCAGTGATAATATCCCCGGCGTTGCGGGCATCGGTGAGAAGACCGCGCTTGCATTAATTCAAAAATACGGTGGGCTTGATTATATCTATGAGCATATCGAAGTCATCTCTCTTAGCGCGACAAACTATAAAAAACTCAACACGGGGAAAGAAATGGCGTTTCTAAGCAGAAAGTTAGGTGAAATAAACAAACAAGTTCCAATTTCAACAACCCTCACAGACTATCACTTGAAAAACACCGACAACCAAAAACTAACAACCTTGCTCACCGAACTTGAAATGTTCGCGCTAATTAAAAAAATCAGCAACCCACCCGGCGAGCCGCCGGTGGCAACCGCCGCGCCGGCGGTGGCAGAGCGTGAAAAACCTGCTGTTATTTACAATAACTCACAGGCTGATTTTTCTTCTATTCTTTTCAAAAATAATAATAACGAAAAGCAAACTTTTAACATAAAATCACTTTGGAAGCACGCCGCCCCAAATGAAATAAATCTCAAAAATGTGACGTTCGACACCACCTTAGCGGCATATCTGCTTAACGCAAATGCGAATGATTATAGCCTGCCACGCCTTTGTGATGAGTATGGTGTGAATTTAAGCGACAACCCTGTGGGGGCGGTTCAAAGGCTTAACGAGTTGCTATCAGCGCGAATTGAGCAAGAGGGGCTACAGACAATCCTCAAAAACATTGAAATCCCGTTAAGCGAAGTGCTTGTCTGCATGGAACAAAGCGGCATTAAACTTGATACGCAAGGGCTTGAAAATTTCGGCGCGCAACTTAAAACTGACATCGCCGATGTTGAACAGAAGATTTTCGCGCTTTCGCAATGTGAGTTTAACGTAAGCTCTCCCAAACAGTTAGGGCTTGTCTTGTTCGAGACTTTGAAACTCCCCGGTGGGAAAAAGACCAAAACAGGCTATTCTACCAACGCTGATGTGCTTGAGAGCTTGACGAATAAGCACCCGATTATTCCGCTTATCGGCGAATATCGCACGCTGACTAAACTAAATTCGACTTATGTTGAGGGCTTGCTTAAACAGGTGTCCCCAACAGATTCGCGCATACGCACAACTTTTAAGCAAACAGAAACTCGAACAGGGCGAATTTCAAGCACAGAGCCGAACCTTCAAAACATTCCCGTCAGAACCGCGCGCGGAAGAGAGATGAGAAAGTTTTTTATAGCCGATGAGGGCAAAATATTAGTTGATGCCGACTATTCGCAAATTGAGCTTAGGGTGTTGGCGCATATGTCAGGCGATGAGTTAATGCAAAAGGCGTTCGCCGATGGCGCGGATATACACACAATTACTGCGGCGCAAGTATTCAACCAGCCGCCCGAATGGGTGACTCCCGAAATGCGAACTGCCGCTAAAGCGGTTAACTTCGGAATAGTATACGGCATAGGCGCGTTTTCGCTATCGAAAGACATCGGTGTGAGCGTTGCGCAGGCGGATTCTTATATCAAAAATTATCTTGAAAAGTATCATGGCGTTCGTGATTTTATGGAATGTGTAGTGCGTAACGCAACGCAAAACGGCTATGTAGAAACGCTTTTCGGCAGACGGCGTTATATCCCCGAATTACGCTCTTCAAACAAAAACATACAATCGGCAGGCAAACGAATGGCAATGAACACCCCCATTCAGGGAACTGCCGCCGATATAATCAAGCTCGCTATGCTTTCAATTCACCGCCGTTTAAAAGAAGAAGCGTTACCTGCCAAACTGATTATGCAGGTGCATGACGAGCTTATAGTCGAGTGCGACGAAGGCGTGGCTCTTCGTGTGAAAGATGTGCTGAAAGAAGAGATGGAGAAAGTTGAACCCGTTGCTCTTGTGGCGCAAGTGAAAACAGCAAGGAGTTGGTATGAATCTCACTGAAAAACTTAAAAAACTTGAGCAACTTGAAAAACTTGAAACTCTCTGTTTCAAAAACCCATGGAGCCTTCAAGCGATTAAAACAGCTTTAGAGAGCGAATATTCTATTGTAGTATTCCACGATGACGGCAGTAAAAAAGAGCCGCAAATAACTGGCTATGCGTTAGGAACACGCATAGCCGACGAGTGCGAACTGCACAGAATTTGCGTGCTACCCGAACACCGCAATCGCAGAATAGGGGAGTTGTTGCTTAGAGAGTTTATACACAAATGCAAAGAGCGAAATCAAAAGAAAATCTTCCTCGAAGTGGCAAGCAAAAACAAAGCCGCAATAAAGCTTTATGAGCGATGCGGCTTTAAAAAAATAGCAGTGCGCGAGGGGTATTATGGTGATGATGATGGGGTTTGTTATTGGTTGGGGATTGGGGTTAAATGACAATTTTGCATAAATTAGGCTTGAGTTTTATTGTGTCTTTTGTGAGAAAAATAGATTTTTTGTGGAATATTTTAAAAACACTTTACAAATGAATAAAATGATGATATAATAGAAGAACTAATCAAAGGGAGGAATCGAAATATGTTTACCATGCCTATTTTAGTATTAGACTCGTTGGGCAAATGTTTTACTCCGGAAGATGTGGAAAAAGAATTAGCCGGATTTGGGTTGGATATAACCGATAAGAGAGAATGTTTAAAAATCTTGTACAATTTCATGGGAATAAGAGAGACTTACAGTTTTGGGAAATTAACGCTTGATGAAGACTATAACGTTACTATAGAACAGTTGATATTGAATAACAAAGAAAGAGAAGAAGCTAAATAATATTTAAGTTGTTAGTGGCGGTTTTTTAACCGTTCACTTTGTTTTGTTTGAAAAACACAATTAAAATTTTTAAAGGACGAAAAACATGAAAGAGCGCGAAAATCAAACCCCTGTATTGAAAATGGAAAAAGAAAATATAAAAAAATTGCTCGAAGACATTCAGCTTTCCCCTGCGCGCTCTGAGCATTTAGCATATGCCTGTCGTATGGTTAGAGGCTATGCAGAGGAAAATTTGGGGAAGGCTATTAGCTTAATCGCTATTTCGGACACGTCTGCTAAAGTTATCGTCAAAGACGATGACATAGAGATACATTATAAAAAAACAGGCAAGCATTATGAAGAATGTGTTTTTGTCGCTTTGGGATTAGCGAAGGTTGTTTTAAGTCATATACCTATAAGCATAAACAAAAGCCCTAATAGTGATTTTAATGAGAACTGTTATCTCGCGGAAAAATTTTTGCTTCTTTATTCAGAAATGCCTAATGGTGCTATTTTAAGAAAAAAATACGAATTTTCTCCGACAGATGTATCAAAACAAGTGAGCAGTATACTCACAGGTTACGAGTCAAATAAAATTGATAGGTATAAAAGAAATTTTATAGATGAAATTTTTAATGAGATTTTTAAAACTCCAAAAGTAGAATCTAATATTTTTGATTGTGAAATGCGGCTTATCTCTGAATACATAGAAAAAACCAAAGGAGTAAAGGTGCGTTTCAAAACACTCGAAACTTGCAAAATTATCAAACCCAAAGGAGAGCTTAGGACTAACATAGATGAAAAACAACAGCCAAATGTAGTAACGCATAGTATACTCTATACTTCTTTGGAAAACATTAAATCTTCTTTGCACGATAAGTGGGAAGAAGATGCATTAAGCATACAAAGAGCAATAATCGCGCATGAGTTAGCGCATGTCGTTTGTCACGCTATGCATAAGTATGACAAGCATGCCATCATTGATTTTCCGCACAAAGAACGAGAAGCACTTTATTTTATGCGATTGTTGTTGGAAGAACGCGAGAGATTGTATTGTGGTAAAGAAATTTCAAGTGATGAGTATAAAGAAGCTTGCAAAAAATGGGAAGAGCTTGTTAGGCTTATTGCCAAAAATTGCGATGGAGATATTACTGAAGACGAACTTACTTGGGTTTTTGGAGATAGATAAACTAATTACACCGCCCGACACCAAAAAGTGTCGGGCGGCGGTGTTTATTTAGATGTCGTTATTAAATGAAAACCGTCAATTATTAAGCGGAAACCCCGGTCGCCCCGTTATATGCCCTTTCAAGTAAGTCAAGTCTGCCGCATTGATTACGCCATCGTTGTTTACATCACATTCTTCATTAGAGGGGAAGCCGGGAATTCTTACTAACACTCTTTTCAGATATGTGATGTCTGCCACGTTCACTGCGCCGTCACGATTAGCATCACCGCGCATAATGATTACAACCACGGTGACTCCGCCGGTGACATACTGAACATTAAGTGTTCTTGCATTAGAGTCAGATATACTTGAAAATTGGGTGTTGACTGAAATGTCTTGCCGCACGCCAATCAAGCTTTTATCTAAAATTTCCAACTCCAAAGTTACAAGGTGGGTGCCGTAATATTCGTCCGTGCTTTCATTAGAAAGCACAACGCTTGCCCCTGTAACATTAGATTCTCCCAAGCGCATACCGCCGACATGATTAAACCCCAACAGCCTTAAACCGGCAGGAATATTAAAATGAAGCACGGCGGTGTTAATTCCAGGGTTGCCTTGAATAGTCACGGGGACATCAACAGTATTCTCGCCGGACGATGTGGTCACTGAACCAACATGAACATCAGCATCGTCGATTGTTATTTTGCCCACGTCTGTAAGGTCAAGGGGCATCGGAGTTAAGTTACTCGATGCAAAATCAGCATTATTAATTGAAATATTAAAAACATCGCCGAACGCCGCGCCAGGGGCGACATCTAAAACGAGCGTGGTTAAATTAGAGCCGTTGTATGTTGGTGAGGGGGTAAATACAGCACGAGCATCGGAAACATCATTCCAAGAATCATCGCCGACACCCGAGGCATTTCTGATTTCTATCAAGACCAACCCATCGGGGACAACGAAATTAATCGAACCGGAAAACAAACCGCCATTTGCCGCTAAGTTTGTTGCCGACACGTTTATTTCTATGTTTTTTGCAGTTGCATCAACATTTTTGTCTTCAATTGAGATGAATACTGTATCCTGCGCTGAGACGGTGAGACATGCCATGCCGACACAAAGAGCGGCGGCTGTCACTAACGAGACGATTGTTTTAAGCCATGGATTTTTCAATTTTAATTCCTCCTTAATGTTATATTTGTTAAATTATACCATATCTATTCAGCAAAGTCAATGTTTTTTTTAAAAAAATTTTATTCAATTGTAATAGTTACTGCAACTTTGCTGTCTATAACTATATCGGCATCACTTAAAACAGTCGGATTGCCTTTTGCGTAAGAGCCGAAAAGAATTGCTTTGTCTACAGGCGATTCGTTAAATATAGGGCGTAGTTTTTCTTTTATTTCAAAGAGCGTATAAGGTGATTTCATTTTTTAGGCAACCCCGTTTCTTGTAAACATCTTTTTCGGGACGGGCAAGCCCGTCCCCTACATTTTTCAAAAACCAATCAGAACTTACTGCAAAAACTTATTAATCTCCTCATCAGACATACCGCCCCGTTTAAGCTTTTCAAGGATTTCTTGTATGCCTTCTTGTCTGCCTTTTTGCATGCCTTCTTGTCTGCCTTTTTGCATGCCTTTTTGCATGCCTTTTTGCATGCCTTTTTGCATGCCTTTTTGCATGCCCTCATCCAACCACTCAAGCTGTTTAAAATAGTATTTTCTTTGTACAACGTTATCCATAACTTTATCCAACTCCTCTCTGTTATGTATTTTAGCTTTTGACTTAATGTTTGAAAGCACATCTGCCAAACCGTCGAGCGTTAAGTCCAAGACGATATTGTTGATTAGCTTGTTTTTCGCATCATCGGATATTCCCTCAACGAGCGAAATAATTTCCTTAAAAATGCGTTTTTCTTCCTCTGC
>Ga0099364_10001947_pt1 | contig 33313 bp, 22 predicted proteins | sample TergutTh196P3_FD_73070 | JGI IMG/M metagenome (GOLD analysis project Ga0099364, IMG submission 73070) | Microcerotermes parvus P3 segment gut microbial communities from Pointe-Noire, Republic of the Congo - Th196 P3 | ecosystem: Host-associated > Arthropoda: Insects > Digestive system > Gut ... | reverse complement strand
GCATATCCCATCGGGCATATTCGCAGCCGAGATGTTTGGAAAGTTCCACCGCCCGATCCGCATCGGCATCCGTTACCGTAACCATCGCATCGCGGTGAACAAGCCCGTATGCCAGTGCTTTTCCTGCTCCGCCCGCTCCCAATACGAGTGCCCTCTTGTTTTTCAACACGCTCTCTTCGTCGAGAAAATTCCCGCCCAGCGCAATTTCGATACCGCCGATAGACGCGATATAGTCGGTGTTGTAGCCGACCCGTTGCCCGTTCCGAAAGATAATGGTGTTGCACGCCCCAATTCTTTCGACCGCCGGGTCTGCCTTCGTCAATTGCTCAATGACGGCAACCTTGTGCGGAATTGTTACACTGATTCCTTGCACCCCCAACTCCGGGGCAAAGCGAATAAAATCGGCAACGCAGGAACCGTCGATCTGGAAAGGAACATAAACAGCATTAATATCTTGCTCTAAAAAAGCCCTGTTGTGAACCAGCGGACTCAAACTGTGTCCGAGCGGATTGCCGATAATTCCCAAAACGACCGTCTCTGAGTCAATTTGTTCATACTGATAAAGGTCAAGCAATTCTTTATAGACCAGCAATCCCGGTGCAATAATCCGGTCTTCGGAAAAAGTGGCGTATGTATAGGGCATGCAAAACTTTTTCGAGAGAATCCGCGCGGCTTTCCCCATTTCCCCCATACAGATTCCGACGACCCGGACACCCTTTTCAGCATTTTTTTTTGCTTCCTCATTTTTTTGTCGGACGAAATTCAGGAAACGCACCATTTCCTCCACCGTTTTTGGTGTCGCAGCAATTTTGACAAAATAGGGGTCTCTCGTTAACATGGCACGATGCAGTTCTTCGAGATTTTCCGGCATCGCTTTCATATTATGGTAACTGATGATCCGCCGGGTTTTACCAAAAGAGGGAATTTTATTCGCAATGTCCACTTCGAGGTCAACGAACTCCGGCTCGGCAGCGATAGCCGTGCGGAGGAGCGTAAGCCGCTGCTCTTCAGACTCCCGCCAAAGACCGCCATCTTGTTGCCGCCGGACAGTGATCACCGTCGCACACGGACGGTTAGGAATCAGCCGGTTCAAGTCCGGCTCACGGCGCAGAAAATCAAGCCGCAGTTCGACTAACTTAATACCTTCATCCGCAAGCCGCTCGTGCTCCGTCATCATCCGGGTATGGCTTCCGCAGGCTATGGTAACGCAAATCATGTAATGTTCTCAATGAATACAAATGGTTACGTTTAAGGCGGTTTATTGTATCATAATCGAAGAACATTTCATTCCCCGGACGGCAAATCAGAAAAATGGGTGTCCAGAGGTAAATGGTCTGTTCCCCTTGCGGTAAGCCGTCAGCACCATAGCGTCTCTATGGTTATGAGCAGGGATGGTATGCTGTAAGCGGCATGAAATTGCCCTTTGCGTTCTTTGCACCTTACATGATTAACAGGGCTTTGCGTCTTTGCGGTTAAAAAAAAACAAGCACAAGGTTCACAAAGGACCATTACAATCCACACTTCTTAATCATCCAGCAAAGGCATCGGGAATAAATCTGAACGGGTGCGTGCCTGCTCCATCATGGTGCGGAGTTTTTCAACCTTTTCTGGATACAAACCGGCGGCGTTGGTTTTTTCGGCGGGATCATCCTTTAAGTGATACAGTTGGATGGGCACCTCATCAATCGTTTGATTCGCGCGTTTTGCCCCTGCCAGATCAACCCGCAGAGCCTTCCAGTCGCCGACAATGATCGTTTGCTGCCCCCCATAGCCGGGCGATTCCCGATAGAGCCATTCCCGGACAGGGCGAGGGCTCTGTTCACCGAGCAACGGCGGAACAAGGCTGATCCCATTGACCGGGTGTATATTCTGCGGTTCCGCTCCGGCAATTTCGAGGAGTGTGGGAAACCAATCTTCAAAGCCGGACAACTGGTCGGAAACAGTTCCCGGCGGAATCTTTCCTTTCCAAGAGACGATACAGGGCACCCGGATTCCTCCTTCGTACATGCTTCCCTTGCGCCCGCGCAGTCTGCCGGTGGAATCGAAGAAGTCCATGTCTGCTCCGCCGGTATCAAACGTTGCTCCATTGTCGCTCGTAAAAACAATCAGCGTGTTGTCATAAATCCCTTTGTCTTTGAGCAGTTGCACCAAGCGGCCAATCTCCCGATCCATGCGGGTGACCATCGCGGCATAGGCAGCCCGCGGCGTGAAATGCGGTGTGTAACCTCTGCCGCCGGGATAGGGGGGATCCTCCCAAAGTCCCTGGTATTCTTTGAGTGAATCCTCCGGCACATGGAGAGCCAGATGAGGAACCGTTGTGGGCCAATAGAGGAAAAAGGGCTGAGCCGCGTTTTCTTCAACATGTTTTTCAATAAAGTGCATCACCTCGTTGACAATCAAGTCGGCACTGTAATTTTCCCCTTTGAACTTTTCGTAAGACCTCGGATCGTTGGGGTCAGCACCTTCGTCCAGCCTGCTGTGTCCGGGAACAGGTCTTTCATTAATGAGGACTTGCCGGTCATTGTCCCAAAGAAACCGCGGATAGAAGGAGTGGGCAACCCGTTGACAATTGTATCCATAGAACCGGTCAAATCCTGTGCGCAGCGGACTGCTGACCGAATCGGGATCACCCAGCCCCCATTTTCCGAAGGCTCCGCAGACGTAGCCGAGTTTTTTCAATTCGCCGACCAACGTGACGGTTCCTTCGGGCATCGGTCGCTGTCCTTCCGGCTGAACTTCCGCGTTATCGCGAATCACGCAATGACCGGGATGCATGCCGGTCATTAGTACAGCACGGGACGGCGCACACACATTACTGCCCGAATAATGCCGGGTGAACCGCATTCCTTCCTTTGCCAGTGCATCCAGTGAAGGCGTTTTGATTTTTTGCTGCCCATAGGAACCGAGATCGCCGTAACCGAGATCATCGGCTAAGATGAAGATGATGTTCGGCTTCGCGGTTTCTGCCGCAGCCGTGGAGACAGCGGCAAGGGGGAGTAATGCAAGGGTAAGTGTCCAAAGAGTCGATGTTTTCATGGGTGTCGTTTTCATCTGAATTTTTTTAACCGTAAAGACGTAGAGAAGCGCAAGGTTCGCAATGGACTTTTTTCACGCCGTTTACAGTATATCACATATACCCCCTATCGCGGCATCGCGCAATCAAAAAGGAGTCAGGCAGGAGTTGGGAGTTAAGGAACCTCTAAAAATAGATTCTTTGCGTCCTTTGCACCCTCTTTGCGCCCCTTGCAGTTAAAATAGTTCGGATTGAACCGCAAAGAGTGCAAATGGTTACGCAAGGTGCGCAAAGTACAGATTGGGTACGTTTCGGCACAAGTCAAGATGCAAAAATTGATTTTTAGAGGTTCCCGCTTGCACATCTTGTACAGGACTCTTCCCTTTTCTTTTCTTTTCTTAATGCTATACTCTATCTCCATGAAAGAAACGAGTTACGGCTACGGTGCTTGGGAATATCGGCACATCTGCAAAACTTGCGGACATACGGTCAGACCGCCGAAGAACGAGCATCCGTGCAGCCGGTGCGGCGGAGACTTTGGACATAGAATTTCGATGAGAAAATTTTATCTCGAACCGGAAAAGCCGCCTGAATTTGTCGATATTAAAGGGATTGCCGAACCCACTTGGTGGGAGTCTTTCCTGCGGCTGCTGGGTTTTCGCGTGGAGCCGCGTACCGCCATTCGTCAGGAAAAACGAGCCGCCTCCAGACGCTGGCGGTGGCAAACGCATGCCGAGGTTGAGGAGGAATCCGGTATTGTCCGGCACGAGAATTTTTTAGACGATGATTCCTATGTGTTGTAAGGGCGGTTTCGATATGTGCTGTATATACTGTAAACGGCATGAAATTGTACTTTGCGAACCTTGCACTTCTTTGCGTCTTTGCGGTTAAATTCTCTTTTTTTTAACTGCAAGGGACACAAAGTTTGTGCAAAGAACGCAAAGCGTGTAGAGATTCTACGGGGAGGAACATGATGCGGCAGGGACTTACTCTTTTGGAATTGCTCTTGGCAACCTCAATGTTCATAATCCTCATGGGCGTTGTGGGGAGTGTAACGCTTACACTTTCCAGAATGGAAACACGGCGGGCGCAGCAGGCAGAACAGCAGCGCATCGTTCGGAACTGGACGCAAATCTTAAATCATGATTTCCAATCGGTCATTCAAGATACTGAACAATTAAATAAAACTGTCGGAACGGAAACCATCCGGCACTTTGGAGTCAGCGGCACGGCAACCCAGTTGCGGGTCGATATTTCGGATTACACCTGGCGGACAGCCGATTCGTCGGAATTGCGGACGATTTTTTACGAATTTCACCCGACCAGCGGATTCACCCGGCGGGAACGGGATTATGCCGCCTTAAAATCGGTAGAGGGTGCCACACAAACCGCCCCGGAAATCGTCAGCGGCGGATTTCGGTATTTTGACGGCGGCAGTTGGCACGAGCATTGGGCAAGTCTGGATCGCAAAAGTGCGCCGCGGGCAATCGAGGTAACATTTTATTCACTCCCTGCTCCCGAAGCCCACCGCTGGCGGAGCCGGGCGGCAGGTACGCACGAACCGGTACTGAACAGGGTGAGGATTCAGGTTCCGGCGGCTTCACCGTCTCACGAAGCCTACCGCCGGGCACAGCCGCCGCGTCCGCCGCAGGAATATCCGCCTCCCCCGCCGCCGCCTTCACCGCCTCCCCCGCCGCGTCCCCCCACACCGCCGCCGCCCAGTCCGTTCCATTCCTTGTTTGGAGATGATTGAAAGCAAAGCGGTTCGGTCTATTGCCGTAACTGGCAGGAAATGATACCTTTGTGTCTTTGTGCGAGGCTTGCAGTATTTACGATATAAGGGAACCTCTAAAAATAGATTCTTTGCGTCCTTTGCACCGTCTTTGCACCCCTTGCGGTTAAAATAGTCCGGATTTAACCGCAAAGAACGCAAAGTGGAAAGGGACAATTTGTCCCCATCACGATATATTTCAGGGCAGAGCGTGCTGCGGGGCAACTGTTAACGGAGTCCGAGCCACAACGGCACGGCGGATGAGCACAGAGTTCTCCCCGCGGAATTCGGTAAACACACCTTCAATTCTCCAAAACTGGCGTTCCGGCTTTTCTTGGATGGTGGTCAAGATTCGTTCCAATTCCAAATTTTCCAGACACATAAAACGCCGATTGTCCTCGACGGTATAGAGTGCCGTGCGGTCATCTATTTGGCGAAAAAACACATGCATATCTTTGAATGCTGTACCCTCCCGAATGCGTTGCATACGGGGAGTCTGTCTTGCCGGCTGCGGGACAATGGGGTTCATTGTCTGCCCCGGCGGCATCGGCGGCTCAGGACGCTGCCCCTGCACGGCAAAATAGCCCAGCAAGAGGATGGTTGCAAAAACGGTAACGGAAAGAACATGGGCACGCCGGGACATCGCAGGAAATAACGAGAGAGACCAACGGCAATGATTGTACCATAAACGGGCAGAAATCGAGAGTGTAGCACCGAAGTAGCCGATTCCTTCGACGGTACAAGGCTTTCGCCGGAAAGTAATAGACCGTCATTCCGGCGTAAGCCGGAATCCAGACGAGCAACTTGCAGCCTGTTAATTTTCATCCGCCGGGGCTGTCAGTCCTCTTTTTTAACCGCAAAGAACGCGAGGGATGATTTCATGCCGTTTATCGCTTTTATCTCACCGCCTCCAAATACTGCCGATAGGAACACCGTTCCTCGTCGCAATACATTTTTTGCCGGGCAAGGAGCATGTCCCAGTGAACAGCCCTTGCGTCAAATTCAGGACCATCCACACAGGTAAACTTTGTTTCATCGCCGATCTGTACCCGGCACACACCGCACATGCCGGTGCCGTCGATCATAACACTGTTCAAACTTGCGGTTCCCTTTACACTGAATGGAGCAAGGGTTGCTGCACAAAACTTCATCATCACCGCAGGACCAATCATATAAACACAGCCGATTTCTTTTTCCTCGGCTTCCAGAATTTCACGCAGCGGCTCCGTAACCAATGCCTTACGACCAACACTGCCGTCATCTGTCGTTACAATATACTCATCACTCACCGCCGCCATTTTGTCCTGCCAAAAAAGCAATTCTTTGTTCCTTGCACCCTGAATGGTAATCACACGGTTGCCATGATTTTTGAGTGCCCGGGCAATCGGATAAATCGGTGCTGCGCCGACACCGCCTGCCGTCATAACGACCGTACCATAGTTTTCAATACTACTGGGATGACCAAGCGGACCCATCAGAGCGAAGAGTGTGTCCCCCTTTTTTCGTTGGATTAATTTTTTCGTAGAGGTTCCGACAACCATAATGATAAGAGTCACCGTTCCTGCCTCGGCATCAAAATCTGCCGCCGTCAGAGGAACACGTTCACCGTCTTCTTCGGACATAACAATAACAAAGTGTCCCGGCTTAACCTTCTTTGCCAATCGGGGATGTCGGACGACCATTTCAAAAATGTTCGGAGCAATTTCTTCGTTCTTTAAGATGGAAAGCATAACAGGATGTCAATCAGGGGAGGTCAGACAACCTCCCGACATTATGCCGCATTGTACCTTGCACGCCGAGAGAGTCAACGGCGTTGCAGCGGGGGGGAAGGATTGTGGATGTGTCAAAACTTACGGCTCTTGTTGTTTTAAGTATCCTTGTGCCATTTGATTTTATAAAAGGATGATATACAATAAAACACCATGCGAATCATCAGCGACTTTCACGACTATTACGATATAGGAATGCAAAGCGGGGTCGATCCGCAACTGCCCTATATGAGGTTTCGACGGGAAGAGGAAATTACCCTTTATGGACGAGGTTTTTTTAATTCATCATACTTTGATGATTATTGTGCTGGGAAATACAATCTTCTGTTCATTGGTTTTGCCGGGAAAATTTATCCTACCTTCGAGTACGCTAATGATCTCAATGAAAAGGTTTATATCTTCGACTTAGATGAAATTCCTCTAAAATATTTTGAACACATTATCGGTGATGCTATTGAGAATTGTGGACGAAGCAAAAGTTACAAAAGAGAAAGTCAACAACTTCTTGTGCGACTCAAAAACGACATCGAAATAATGTGGGCTTACAAAGATCATCAATATCTGCTGGATTTGTTCGATAGGTTCAAAACAGCCATCTTTATTTACTACCTTGAAGGCGAAACAGTGATTATCAATGAACGTCTAAATCAATACAATTTCCAAAAGGTATTACCTCCGATGCAGGCGTTTCAGGAATTGGCGATGTATGTTGGTTCTTATCTGACGAAACTGGTCATTGAAGAGCCGCCCCTTTCGGACAAGGTCAAAGCGGAAATTCACGGCTTCGACAAGTTTTCCTTCCGAAAGGCGAAACAAAAGTAGAATTGCAAGAGAGCCGGCGATGGGCGCATCAAAATTTAGTGAGCAAATTTTGGAGACCACAGGGGTATACTGTAAACGGGGAGAAATTGGACGTTTTCTTTGCGTCCTTTGCGCATTCCCTTGCGAACTTTGCGGTTAAAAAAAAGAGAATTTAACCGCAAAGACGCAGAGAAGTGCAAGGTTCGCAAAGTACAATTTCATGCCGTCTACAGTATAGTACCTTCCGCCTTAAAATGAACTTTGATGCACCCAATACGGGGTGTGCTTGCAAAACTCCTTTGCAAGGGTTAGAATATTTCCCTAATATCGCTGGTGCGATTCTGTTTCCTGCTTCCAACAAAAAGGTGCCATTATGACACATCAATCTTCCCGCCGCCAATTCCTTAAAACTTCCACCACCCTTACCGCCGGTGCTGCCCTGATGGGCGGACTTTCCATTAGTCAATCTGCGCACGCGCAGGGCAGCGATGAAATGAAAGTCGCTCTCGTCGCTTGCGGCGGTCGCGGACAAGGAGCACTCCGGGATCGTGTCCAAGTCGGCGATAATGTCAAGGTAGTCGCCGTTGCTGATGCTTTCACCGGGACAGCACGCAATGCCGCCAATGGTATCCGAAATGACGGCAATAATGAAGAGAGCAGCATGTACGGCAAGGTGGACCTTCCCGATGACCGCATCTTTGCCGGTCTCGATTCCTACAAGAAAGCCATCGACTGTCTCGATCCCGGCGACTCGGTCATCCTGTGCTCGCCGCCCGGCTTCCGTCCCTACCATTACCGCGCTGCCGTCGAAAAGGGGTTGCACGTATTCATGGAAAAGCCCGTCTGTGTAGATGCTCCCGGCTTTCGGCACCTCATGGAGACGAACAAAATGGCGGACGAAAAGAACCTCAAAATTTGCGTCGGCTACTGTTACCGTTATGATGCCAATTTCGTGAACTGGATCGAGCAGATTCATGCGGGCAAAATCGGCGACGTGCAATACACACGGGGATACTATAATGTCGGGGGAATCTGGTGCCGGAACCGAAATCCCGGCGAAAACGAAATGAACTTCCAAGTACGAAACTGGTATCACTTCGTTTGGCTTTGCGGCGAAAACATCGTGGAGCAACATTGCCATCGGACGGACGTAAACAACTGGATTCACAGCCGGGGCGACCGGATGGCACACCCGGTTGAGGCAAACGGCATGGGGGGACGCTTGGTCAAATCGGGGCGGGAGGATTTGCTTCGTCAGGCACCCGATTTCGCCGCTCACCGGCGGGAGTGGGATGAGTGGTATCAGCAGTACAGGAACGAGTTTTATCGGCACGGACAGGCTTGGGATTCCTTTGCCGTGGAATACACTTACGCCGATGGTTCGCGGCATTATACTCAGTGCCGGCACATCAGGAATGTCTGGAATCACAACCAGGATTACGTTCATGGAACTGCCGGTTCTGGAATCGGCGGTGTCAGCGGACCGACGGTGCTGTCGGGACCGGACGGACAGGAAATATGGCGTAACACAGTGAATTTCCCGAAGGGAATGTACCAATGGGAACATGATGAACATGTCAAAGCGATCCGCGAAGACCTGCCGATGAATGACGGTTATTCAGGGGCGATGTCCAGTATGATGGCAGTGTTGGGACGTGAGGCGGCATACAGCGGCAGAGTGATCCGGTGGGACGAACTGGTGGAAAAGGGACGCTCCTATTTCCCCAATGGCGAGATTACAAGTTTCGATCAACCGGCTCCGGTACAGCCTGATGCCGATGGTTTTTACGAAAGTTCAGTACCGGTTCCGGGCGTGTATGACCCGTTTGCATAGAACTGTTTGCGTCAGACGAAAGCAAATCAAATCTGTACTTTGCGCACCTTGCGTAACCCATTGCATACTCTGCGGTTAAATCCGAACTATTTTAACCGCAAAGGGCGCAAGGTTTTCGCAAAGGACGCAAAGGGAAGGTGCCATTGCTTGCGTGTACAACAGGGTCATCGACCCATCACCGCTTCCACACCGATTTCCAGCGGCGGTATTTCGCGGCAACGGACGATTGCCGTAAAAGGCTTGACCGTATCTGACGGGCTTGGTTGCGGTCGGGGAAACAGCACTATTTGCTCTCCACTGGGCGGGACATCACGGAAAAGTAATTCGCTGCGCGGCGTTCCGTCCTCTGCCGTCCAATCCACGTAAAATGACAGCGGTCGATCCGCGTGATTGCGTACCATTAACCGAATCGGCAGAGTGGACTCCGCCGGGACATAGTACGGTTCAAACCTTGCCCAAATGGAATCAACTCCGAATCCTACGCCGTTACCATACTCCGGCGAAGCATAAGGAAACATCGTTGCCAATAACTTCCGGCGTTCCTTCAACGCATTGACCATATAATCAATCTGCTCATCGTCGAACTCGAAAAGCGGCGAAACATGTTGATTGACCAAGAATGGTCGCGGTTCCCTATTGCGGATCATTTCAAGGCAATAAAGATAGCCTTCGTGATCGCCGGGGAAATTGCGGTTCCAAAGGCAATAATCGTCAATGCCGTTCGGGGTAAATGAATCGCCGACAAGCAAAACGGGACGCTCTCCCTCTTTGGCGATAAGCAATGCACTGTGATAGAGCGTTTGACCGGGAAAAAAGAAGGATGTGAGCGTGAACTCGTGCCAACGCATCGTGTGAAATGTCTCCGTTGCTATCGGCTGCGGTTCAAGAACCGGCATATAAAAGTCGCCCGGTCGTTGAAGAATGGGACGCATTATTTCATCGCAATAGACCGGACTCGGATACTTTTTCACCAGTGCCGGCACTGACGCAAGATGGTCGTTGTGATAATGTGTAATGTAAACTGCTTCGACCGTGTTAATCGTGCCCTCTTCGATGAGTTGGTCAATGCGATGGAGACTCGATTGCCCCGCACAGTCAACCACAAATGCCGCCTTGCTCTCCGAAACAATCATCCGGGTTGTCCCGAATTCGAGCAGCCAAGAGGGCTTTTCGTGCGTCTTTCCCTGCCTCATTCGCCGGATGTCGTCGAGGGGAAGGTCAGGTTTTCCGGCAAATGCCCGTGCTGCCGGGAGCATTGAATCGGGAAAGTACCACCAAAGGGCGGTCGTGTCGATGTAGTTTTCATAAACTCCTCGGAGCCGTCCGATAAGTTTGTCGATAGCCTCCGCCGGGTTGTCGATAATGGGACCTCGGGCGGGAATCAAAGTGTGCGGATTCAACGCCTTAATTTTTTCGAGGCTTGCCATCAACGCGAGTCCGCGTGCCATATAACCATGATAAGCACCGATTCTCTGTTCCGGCATATCATCTTGGAGATCGTAGAGGTTGACCAACCCGCCGTCGCCGTAGATTAAATTGCCGCAGAAAACAATCCGCCTGCCGTCGATGTCGATGTAATAGGAAACGCTGCCGCGAGTGATGCCCGGCGTGTCGATGACGTGGATGTTGTTGCGGGTAGGGTCAATAACGTCCCCCTCACTCACGCCGACCACACCATTTAGTTTGACTGCGGGAATTTGCGAAACACCGGCATGCACCTCGAATCGTCCCCGTTCCGCATGGTGTTTCCAATAGGCTTCAAGGGGATCAGCAAGATAGCGGACTTCATTCTTGCCGATGTAGTAAATGTCCACCGGAGCGAAAGTACCGTCTAAAAGGGCATCGCGTAAAAGAGCATTGCGGCGGAAATCGTTGAGAAGCCGGAATGTTTTCCCATCGGCATCGCACCCTTGAACGATGTTGTAATCGTGCGGGCGAAATACCGTTAGGCGGTCGTTCAAAGGAAACTCGTCTGCTGTTAACCAACCACATGTTAACCAAACGCAACTTGTCAAAACGATACAAAATGTGAATGTTCGGGAGAGCATATTTTTCTATTCATCAATTTTTCTATTCCCAACGATGAAGTATTATACCGTAAACGATATGAAATTTCGGCATTAACTCATCGGGGCATCTTCACCGGAGGCGTTTAGATAACTGCTCGGTGTTTTTCCGGTGATTTTCTTAAAGACGGTCGCAAAGTATTGACTCGTGGTGAAACCGCAATCCAGAGCAATATCCGTGATGGATCGTTGCGGTTCCCGTTCCATGATGGACAGTGCATACTGGATACGGCAATGATTGAGAAAATGGGAGGGGGATTTATTGGTCAATTTTCGGCAGCACTGCGTAAAATGGGACTCACTCATACGGCATAATTTTGCCATCTCTTTGACCGTCCATTCTTTTTCAAGCAAATGAGGAATGTTTTTTAAGTCTTCCCAAAAAAGTTTGACCGTATGGAGAGCCGGAGAGAGTGCCGAAACGGCTTCATGCTGCCTCTCTTGCTCATTCTCACGCAAGAACATCAGCAGAAGCAAAAGCAACTCGTTGATCGAAACGGCAATCCGTGAAAAGCGGCTTTCCTCCTTGCTGTCCTGAACGGCACGAAAAAGTTGATCCCAGCAGTTTACCATCTTGCTGTTTGCGGGACAAACAGGTTGCGAATTATAGAGGAGAAGCCTTGTTAACTCATCCAGGTCTTGTTTTGTCAGAACGATCCAGTTGGGCCATGACCACTGTTGGTCGGCACTGTGGATTTTTTGGTCGAGAATCAACCACATGAAAGTCCCGGCATCAACGAAAGGGGTTCCGACACGGTGTAACTGCCAGGGACCGCAAATAGTCATGTTATGGGGCAGCAGTGTTTGAGAATGACTTGCTGTGGCAAACTCCACGGATCCGCTCCGAAGAAAGGAAAGTTCCAGTCCTTCGTTTCGATGCCAGTCCAGTCCCCAATTTTGTTTATGTTCGGCATTCCAATATCCCACCGAAAGCAGACCGGGCAGCGTGTGCTTCGGTATCCGCTCCCCCGGATAATGCCCGTGAACGAAAGCCCTCATTGTGAGCGTATTCCGTACCACGGCTTCACGGAGAGCCGAGCATGTGTCCGCTTGATAAACATCATTCCCGGCTTTGAAGGTCGGCAGTTTCGACATAACATTATCCTTTGCGGTTCAATCCTCTTTTTTTACCGCAAGGGGCGCAAGGGATATGCAAAGGACGCAAAAGAAGAGGCAACCTGTCTGCGTGTGCAGTTTAGCAACTTTTCCCTTTCAAGTCAAGAATTTCATATCAGGGAATAAGCCCGTCGACACGTTGTCAAGTTAGGCAAACTGGGTAGGTTGCCGACCGCCGGGCGGCAACTGCGGCTTGCCGCACCTGTACTTATTTTGCCGAACACGTTCGCCAGTCGGCGATTGCCGACGCAGTCGCCCAGCGGTCGACTGCCTACCTTTTGCGGAAACGTGTCGATGGTCTGGTCAGGGAATGAGCCCTTTGCGAACCTTGCGCGTCTTTGCGTCCTTTGCGGTTAAATCCTCTTTTTTCAACCGCAAAAGACGCAGAGGTCAGATTCCCGACTCCTTCCAACCCCTCTTTTCCCGCAAACTCTTTATTTTTAGTCAAGCGGATAAACCATTAAAGACGATAATGCCAGTAAGCATGTTTGTAGGCTCGTCTGGAATACGAGCCGAATACAGGGATGGAACGCATGACTCGCAACGGATTGCTTACCCTAGTTGCCGTATTACTGGCTCTTGCGCTCGTCGTCCGTATGGAAAATGCCGCTCTGGCACAAGTTCCGGGACAGATTACATACTATGACCATTTTGAATTGATCATTATTGACCCACTGGTGCCGCCGCAGCCCCGTGAGTTCGCACTGGGAAACAGAGTCACGATTAGCCGCCACGTCGACGGCAGAACCCTCATTGTTCAGAATCCGTTTCTTTATCCGCCGATTCTGGACTCGGACGCACTTGGACGGCAAACCAATAATCAGGAGGGAACAGTTTTTTTAAACATCGGCGGTCCTTCATATATTGCCGCCGCAAATGCCGGGACAGTTATCAGCAGTGTTGAACGCTTCAATCCCAGCACTGGACTACTTGAAACCTCGCCCGCCATCATTAACGGAATGGATTCCACAGCCGTCGTCGAAATAGAACGTGAGTATGTGGTAAGGATAGAACAAGTAGGAGATCGTTATCGGATTATCTACGGTTATCGGTATGCAAACGATCCGCCGGATATGTTTCGTTCCGTTCTCGACTATAATGAATTACCGGAAGAAATAAGAGCACTTGCATATCCGCCCGGTTCGGCATTTGCGGGAACTCTCCTGTTTGATGAAAGTAATACCGTCATACTCCCTCCGAATTACGAGCCGGATTTAGCGCCAGGTGACTATTCATACCTTCAGGCGTTCAGTATCACTGGTCCTAGGGTAACACCGCCGCTGGAGCCGCCCACCGTTTCTATTGGCGTTCCGGGAGGGGAGAGTCTTTATGATCCGGCTGTGCTGCCGCCGGTCATCAGAAGCGAAGGAGAATATTTGGCAGCAACGCTTATTATCAACGGTCCGACAGGTCCCCGGTTTTTTGGAGATGACCGCACTCTCATTCAGAGTGCAGGACACGCCATCGAAAATCATGGAATCATCGAAATATATGACTCACGAATCGAAGCCGTGACGGCAGGGATTTTGAACGAATATGCTCGTTCAGTTGATTTTGATGACGACGGAGAACCCACTGGTTACGGACCAACGGAAATTGGACACGTCACCCTTCACAATACGCAAATTGGAAGACCCGGTGGACAAACCCTCTATTTCAATTCAACCACTGGAACGCAAATCCTTGACATCACAGGCTGGACTACCGGTTACGACACCGTCGATGCCGGGATCAAAGTGGACGCCGTCTTTGGGACACCAATACGAACCGTTACCGAAATTCTCGCCGGACAAAAAATCATGGCTGACGGTGTCAACGGCAGAATCACTGCCGGACAGACGGTTACGATGACGCGAAATCCCATCGGTCAGATACTCTCGTGGGGAAACAACGTCGAAGCACAGAGAACGATCTATGACATTTTCGCCATAGACGGACCAGACATCGGCATTCATGCCCGCGTCTTCTCGCCTAATTCAAACCGAAACGAAGCCGTTGCGACGAATGAAGGCTGGTACGAAGGTGCGACGATTGTCCGTGGAGACATTAGTACGAGTGTCGTCGAAAACCATATAGATTTGCTCGACAATTCATGGATTTTTGCAGGAACAGGTATTTCTTTCGGCAATTCCGGTACATCTTTGGGAAATGGTGCTATACGTATTACTGTTGACAGTACGAGCGGCATTTATGCAACGGGACGAAACACTCATGTTGGAATTGTCAGGAATGACACGGAAAACAATCCTGCCAGTGCTAATTACGGTATTACTGACCGCTATTCTCTTGTGAATCTTGTACAGGACTCTGGCGATTTAACTACCGGTTATGGACCCTGGTTCACCGGATACAGCGGTAGTTTTCACGAAATCCAAGTCGATGGAAAAGTCATTGTAGGGGCCCCCAGCAGGGCGGGAGTCGTGTTCAATTTTGATTACGATAGACTGACCACTGCGGAAAGAGAAAGATTGGGCAACGTTTATTACTACGATCCCAACGATCCCGATAGAGACGGATACGGCAACGTGTACTACTACCGATACGACCCAAGCCTTTCGGCATCGGAAAATGCCGAAAGAAATGCCAGAGTCGCAGAAAAATTCGTCGCCTACAACGACCAGCCGAATCGGGTATTCTGGTTGCGTACGGCTGAAACTCCCGTACAACTCACTCACTACGACTACGCAACGCAGCGTTGGACGGTGCATCCTGATGCGGCAAACGCAGCATTACCGACTGGTGCGTTTGCGGGACCACGTTCCTATTTCGCCGCATTTGATAATAGTTACGGCGTAGGAGTATTTATGTCGGGTACATCCATCGGCTTCGTCAATGGAACATCGGTTTACTACGGACCCACCGTCCGAAGCATCACTGCCGTCGGAAATGATGCCTTGATTGCAGGAGGAACACTGGGACACAGAAAGTTTGAAGATGATTTCGGCGGAGTAGCCATTCGGATTGGACACCATACACACGTTGCCCAAATTACGGTTGGTAGCAACATGGATATGCGTAATCTTTCCGATGTCTTGTTTGTTGGTTCGACCGGTTCACACAGTGTAACACCGACTCTAGACTTCGAATTGTCGGCAATGAACTTTCGGGCGTTTGATATGATGACCTCGATCAAAAGGACAAAATTCCTCTACGACCCAACGTTACTGTTCAGTGATAACTCTGATAGATTTCACTTCGACAATGCCGGTATTCACGGAGACATTATCACGGACTATAACGCCGTGGCATTCTTTGTGGGTAATGGCAGCGGCGGCGAATGGACATGGGATGCAACATTGGGCGGCGGAGGCTGGGTTCCCGGAACAGGATATGGTATTTCGGGATGGGTGCGGATGCCTTGGGATATGGGGTATGATTCAATAGTCACTGCTACCGACGATGGTCCCTCTGCCTTGTTAGGACATCGCGACGATTACGGTAGCGGGCGTTCATTGATTCTCGACGAAATACTCCTCAACTTTCTGGCGGGAAATATGTTTCGAAGTGCGGAAGTAGCCGCAAGTTATGACGATTCCTACGGATATGCGAATGACTGGCGGCACTACCGGGAAGCGTTGGCGAGGTTTGTTCATTTAGGCTCATTAGGTTACAGCAATTATTCACAAACGTACGATGCAGAATTCGATTCGGGACTCTCGATTTCGGAACTCTTGGAAGGATATACGCGGGATGGTATATTAGTTACCTTCACCAGCGGCGATATTTTTAGCGGAAACATTTACGGCGGCGGATATGGCGACGAAGTGGGTCCCTCAATGTTGTTGTATGGTTCTGACCTCTTTGGGAACATTGATGTTCGGATTAAGCATGGTACGGTACTATTCAACCGCAATATCGTTGAGTATGTGGACGACTCCAACATTTACCGCGATCCCGGTATCCGCGTTCGGGATGTTTATGTCGAAAAGACGGGGCACCTCCTGCTGAATGACTCTTGGTTCGCCGTGAATCCCTTTACTTGGCATACAGGTGCAGGCGATTACGCTCAACGCTTGATTATCCATGATGTCCTCAACGAAGGGATCGTTTCTGGAAACGGCGTGTTCCAAATCGCCCAGCGAAGGAATTACAATTACGCTGTGCCGATAGACTATTTCGAGGGGTACTTCATCAATCGCGGTGTCCTTGCACCCGGTTTGCCCGGCTTCATCGGCGAAAATGTGTTTCAGGCGATTAATCTCGAACAAACGGCTTACGGCGATATGTTGTCCAACTTTACCCAAGATGCCCTGTCCGTAGACTGGGATATGCGAGGCGTGCCGGGGGGACAGTTTGGTGTCATCACCGTCTTTGGTTCGCTCCGGTTGATGGATGAACACATCCGTCCGATTTACGATCCTACCCATCTGCTCTTTAACACCGACGAGATTTTGGCGGCGAGCGAATACCACGTCACGATTGGTAATGACAGCATTAGAGATGTCTTCAGTAAATACGTTGCTGCCATCGACGCTGCGCCCGCAAGTTATGTCAAAGAAACCAGATTTGACAATACACCGGCGTATGTGTACCAAGAAATACCGGAAGGACAGATTTCCCAAGAGGATTTGAAAATTATCGTTGCCGAAAAACTAGGAACGCACCTTTCGTGGTTCAGTCCTTCGGCAATGATCGACCGAAAGAACGGTTTGCCCTTACTTACGGAGTATGAACAGTTCGAATATCTAACCAATGCAGAGCGGCGTGTGCAACTGCAACGGCAGATGGTCGAAACGGTATTGACGGCGGATGAACTTCGGCAATACAATGCCAATCCGGTACAACGCGCTTTGTTAAATCAAAGACTGTTGGAAGAAAACAATATCCGGTTCGAATTGACGCAACTGGACGAACTCCTGATGCGGTTCGGATTCAGCGATGTTGTCAGCGTTCACGGTACGACTCCGGCATACTGGTATAACCGTAGCGGATGGGGGAATGCGTTGTATGACTTGGGAAGTGTTCCGCCGTCTGCTTTCCAAGAAGGCGGGTTGCTCGGTATTACCCAACTCGGCGGTGTCATTCAGGCAGACCGGATTTTCGACCTGGATCCCAATGCGGACACGAAAGAAAAGCAAACTTCGTTCATTGTCATTGCCAGCGAAGCGTACACCGATGGCACCGTGAAGAAAGTTACCAGTGCTACCACGGACTGGGTCTATGCCAATGTCAGCGTACTGCCGGTTCAAATGGCATCAGGACAGTATGCAACAGTCTTGACCGTCATTGATGACCCGAACTACTACCGCAACCGTGTGAGAGCGGCATCGCGGGATAACTATAATGCTCAGTCGGTTGCCGGCGCACTGGATGATGCGATGTTCACGAATCCCGGACTCGCCCAGTCCTTCAACTTCGGTGTGAATAGTCCCGAAACGTTGAACAATGTATTCCGCCAAGTGGCAGGTGCCACGCGTTCAAACAGTTTGGCGATGAATGTGCTGACTCCTTCGGAGCACCTGTTCAGCCGTATCGGCTACGGAGTGGGGGGGATGAGCACCGGCAGACGCGGCGATATTGTGTTCCACAATATCCAGACGGGACGGTTGCAGCAGCCCTATGGGCGACCGGCAGTTCCGCCGCCCGGACATCAGTTTGCCCCGCCGATGGCTGGACAAATGCGCGGACAAAGTCCTGCCTACCGTACCGGTTCTGTTTGGGGAGCCTACACGCACTCCAATTTCGCGATGGCAGACGACGGCAATTCCTTCAAATATAACTACTACCGCAATGGTGCGATGGTGGGAAGTGAATGGAATCTCTCTCCCAATGCCGTCATCGGCGGCGTGGTGATGGTGAATGACAGCACTCTGAAATCATGGAACGATAAAGTGAACAGCCAGGATTATGTTTTCGGACTCTACTTCGTGACTGCTCCGTTTGATCAGTTCGAAATCCGGTCATTCCTCGGCACCGGTGTCCAATCCTACAAGTCGGATCGTTACATCCGCAACAGTGATGTTTTCATCGGACTTGGCGGTTCCATGAACGGCGTGAATGACGTATTCGGCATCAACGAACACTACGAATCGGAAACACGGGGGCACTCCTTCAACTACGCACTGGAATTTGCCCGTCCCTTCACGGTCAATCCGAACTTTGTCATTCGTCCGACAGCAGGCTTTGAATATCAGGGCATGCACCAAAAAGGCTACACGGAACAGTTGCGTCAGGGCACTGCGGCATCGTGGACAAACAATTCCAGCAACATTGCCCAGGGCTGCGAAGCCGAGGGAGTCACCAGCGGCTCCTACGCGATGCGGTACAGAAATCTGAATTTCGGACGCTTCTTACTGCGGGCGGGTTTCAGCACAGAGAGTTACTTTGCCCGGGGCGGTGTGCAACTCAGAGCCTATCACATCCTCCGCATGGCAGGCGACCGCTTCCCGATTTCCACGCAATCCTTCGTGAGCGGCAGCAGAGATTTTCAGGTACGCGGCGGAGAATTCGGCTACAATCAGTGGCAACTCGGTGCAGGAACACACTTCTGGCTCAACCAGGACCGAACCGCGACGCTCTTCCTGGACGGCGACTGGAACTTCTCTCCTTTCAAAGCCGGATACAGCGGGCTGAATCTAAGCGTGGGCTCCCAGTTTAGTTTTTAGCGTTAGTTTTTAGCGGGTAGGGTGCGGTTGACAGCATGAAATAGTCCTTTGCGTACCTTGCGTTTCTCTGCATCTTTGCGGTTAAATCCTCTTCTTCCTGTTTACAGCATATCCGGCATACCCCGAAAACAGGACTTGACGGACAATCACTGTTTTGTACAATGGTGCCAGTCCCATGCAAAACGTTTCCCGTAATTGGAGAGAGCATGCTGTACCGGTTGCGTTAATTTTCGTTACGCTCTCCTTTGTCGCTCTGTTCCTTGTCCTGCCGTTGGTTTTGATTTTTCTCCAAGCCTTCGACAAGGGGATTGCGCTCTACTTCGCCAGTTTCAATGATGACTACGCTTGGTCGGCGATCACCCTGACCATCATTTGTGCCCTGGTTGCCGTCCCGCTGAATGTTTTCTTCGGTGTCGTTGCCGCCTGGTGTATCACCAAATTCAAGTTTTGGGGTAAAAATGTACTCATCACGTTAATCGACCTGCCCTTTGCGGTATCTCCTGTCATTGCCGGCTTGGTCTTCGTGCTTGCTTTTGGTCGGCAATCCGTGCTGGGAGAATGGTTGATCGATCATGGATTCAAAATCATCTTTGCTCCGCCCGGTATTATTTTGGCAACGATTTTTGTGACCATTCCATTTGTTGCCAGGGAGTTGATCCCGCTGATGGAAGAGCAGGGCACCCTCGAAGAGGAAGCCGCTGTTGTACTGGGAGCAAGCGGTTGGAGCATTTTTTGGCGGGTAACGCTGCCGAATATCAAATGGGGCTTGTTGTACGGGGTCATTCTTTGCAATGCAAGAGCAATGGGGGAATTCGGTGCCGTCAGCGTTGTATCGGGACACATTTCATCGACAAGCACCATACCGCTGTACATCGAAACATTGTATGCCAGTTACGATACAGTTGCCACTTTTTCACTGGCAACGATCCTTGCCGCCCTCGCATTGGTGACGTTGGTCGTCAAATCTATTGCCGAGTGGAAACTCAAACGGGAACGAGGTGCCGGGCAGTAGCCGGTTCTGTGTTGCGGTACACGGAACCGACTGTTTTCTTTAAGGGCACCTAAAAATAGATTCTTTGCGTCCTTTGTGCCATCTTTGCACCCCTTGCGGTTAAAAGAGTTCGGATTTAGAGCGTATTTCTTTTTACTCCGGAATGAACAGAACGGAAAGTTTTTATTTTCTTCCACGAAAGACACAAAAAGCACGAAATTTTCTCTTTTTTCGTGCTTTTCGTGTCTTTCGTGGAGAAAAATTGATTTTTAGAGGTTCCCTATGCTCTGTTTAGGAAACGATGGACTACTTCCCATATACCGCTTTCGGGTCGAAAATTCGTTCGCCGACCACTTTCACACCTTCCGGTGTGATTTGACGGTAAAAACAACTCCGGTATCCCTCATGACAGGCTGCACCGCCGATTTGTTCTACTTCGAGCAGTATAGTATCAGCATCGCAATCGAGATAAATTCCGGCAACATTCTGTACATTTCCGCTTTCTTCCCCTTTACGCCAAAGTTTATTTCGGCTTCGGCTAAAATAGACGGCACGACCCGTACGGAGCGTTTCATTGTAGGCTTCCTCATTCATATAGGCAAGCATCAGCACCGTGCCGCTTGCGGTGTCTTGGGTGATCACCGGCACCGTCCCGCCGCATTTTTCAAAATCGGGTCGTAGTATCTCCGTCATAAAATCTCTTCCGCCGTAATTTCAAACGGCAATGTTATGGACACCGTGCCATTGTAGTTGACTTCCTGTTATTGTCAATCGGGAAGTGCTTGTTTGTGCCATGTCCCAGTCCGCAAAGAAGATGACAACCATTTGAGAAACCGCACCTACACATCCAGATTTTTCACTTCGAGCGTATGCTTCTCGATAAACTCCCGGCGAGGTTCAACCTTGTCTCCCATCAGAATACGGAACAAATCATCCGCCGCCGCGTCGTCCATTGTAACATGAATCAACGTCCGATTCAGCATATTGAGCGTCGTGTCCCGAAGTTCCTTACGTTTGCCTTTCTGCCGCTCTCCTGCTATAATGAGAACAGCCATGTCAGACGACCTAACGACCGAAACGTACCACGAACCGGCGGCATCGCTGAACCCCGGTACGATCATCAACGAAAAATACGAACTCCTCGAACAAATCGGAAGAGGAGGAATGGGAGTCGTCTGGAAAGCCAATGACCGAGTCGCAGACAGACTCGTCGCGCTCAAATTCGTGCCCAATGAGTTGAATAGATTCGAAGCCGAAATGCAACGAGTCCGGGAAACATTCAAAAAAGTCCACGCACTGCAACATCAGGCAATCTGTCCGATCTACACTCTCGAAGATGGCGGACATCTCGGATACTACCTCGTAATGAAATATCTCGAAGGAGAAACGCTCGACGATTACGTTTCCCAAAAAGTAATGCAAAGCGAAACGTTGCCGCTCAATCAAGTGGTCGCCCTTCTCTCACGAGCGGCAGTCGCACTCGATTACGCCCATCAAAATGGTGTGATCCATCGGGACATTAAACCGTCGAACATATTTTTGGTGAAGAGCGGCGGCAAGTTACACGTCCAAATCATTGACTTCGGTCTCGCAGACGAAATCCGAACAAGTATGACACGTACCAGTCAAGTGCAGATTGAGATTTCTGGAACGCGTCCTTATATGGCACCGGAGCAGTGGCGGGGGCGTTCGCAATCGGCGGCAACGGATCAATATGCGTTGGCTGTGGTGGCGTATGAATTGTTAGCGGGGCAGTTGCCTTTCAAGGGGGGCGATGTTGCGATGTTGCGGTTGGCAGTGACGAATGACATGCCGGAGCCGATTTCCACTATTTCTGACAGTGCGAATGCGGTGCTGTTCAAGGCATTGGCGAAGGATGCGGCGGATAGGTTTCGCACTTGTCGTGATTTCATCGCCGCACTAGGCGGTGCATGGACGACGGTAGAAACGATTACACCCGAAGACGAAGACGAGGAAGCGGCTCCTTTTGCTTTGTCCGATGTACCTCGTTGGGCTTGGACTCTTGCGGGTTGTTTGTTATTGGCTTTGGTGTTGGGGTTAATCGTTTGGGGAGTAAGCGGCAATAAAACCGTGCCGCCGTCTGCGGGAACATCGACGGTTGCACCTGCTCAAGGTCGGGAGGCTAACGTCGCCCCGCTCGTGCAAACGCAGCGAAAGGCAGGCGAGCGTATGACGTTGACGATCAAGGGTGTGGAGTATGCGTTCCGTTGGTGTCCGCCGGGTACGTTCATAATGGGCAGTCCGCTGGACGAGGTAGAGAGAAAACGTGATGAACGTCAATATGAAGTTACTCTCACTCGCGGCTTTTGGATGCTCGAAACGGAAGTAACACAAGCGATGTGGGAGAGCATGATGGGAAATAATCCGAGCAATTTCAAAGGGGCTAACCTTCCTGTGGAAACTGTTTCTTGGGATGACTGTCAGGAGTATATTACGAAGTTGAACGCTGAACTTAAGAGCGGGGGACATAAGTCCCCCGTTTCTACCGGCGGGTTGACACCCGCCGCTCTTGCGCAACCCCCCGTCGCTCTTGAGGGTTATAGATTTTCGCTCCCGACGGAGGCACAGTGGGAGTACGCTTGCCGGGCGGGTACGACGACGGCGTATCATTTTGGTGACTCGCTTAGCGCAGCACAGGCGAAATTCGGTGGTGGTCAGACGAAAGCCGTTGGCAGTTATCCTGCGAATGCTTGGGGTTTGAAGGATATGCATGGTAATGTATGGGAGTGGTGTTTGGATTGGCACGGAGAATATCCTAGCGGTGCTGTAACTGACCCTATGGGGGCAGAACGGGGCTCGATTCGGGTGATTCGGGGCGGGAGTTGGGACAGCTATGCGCAGTTTTGCCGGTCAGCGGGTCGGATCAACGACGCTCCGGCGGACGGGAACTACGACATTGGTCTCCGTCTTGCGTTGGTTTCCGAGTAGCGAGTAACGTAGACAGAGCCGGAGTACCGGCTAAATGATTCGCCATCTTACGATTGCTGCATCTTGAATTCTTGAGTCTTTATGCTAGTATCAATGGTTGTAAAGTGATGTCCACGTCAAGGAGAATAACATGGGACAGGTCGTTCAATTAGACGCAACAACTGTGCTGATTAAAAGCGATGACACAAAGAACTTGGCGGAAATCGTTGATTTTGTTTCCCGAAAGGGCAAAATCAGTCAACAAGACAAGATAGGGCAGGTTCATTCTTTTTTGGAGTTTGCTTCTCAAAATAACATTTTAAGCGAAAACTACCGATTCAATAGGGAAGAATGCTATGAGCAATAGAATGTTCATTGATAGTAATGTTTGGGTTTATCTCTTTTCCGAGAACGGAAATCATAAAGCGGAAGTTGTCCAAACATTTTTGGTAAGCAACACGGCTCATTCCATTTTTGTTACTTCCAGCCAAGTTGTGAATGAGGTGTGTAATGTACTAAAACGTCACGGCATGGCAGAGGAAAAAATACGTGTCGTCATTGAAAACCTCACGAGTATCTGTGTGGTGCAAAATTTATCCAAAGATGTTTGTTTGATTGCTTCGCGATTGCGTGAAAAATACTCACTCTCATTTTGGGATAGCATCATCGTCGCAACGGCGAAGACTGCCGGATGTAATCTACTCATCAGCGAAGACATGCATGACGAGCAAGTGATGGATGGATTGAAGATAAAAAACATTTTTTCGTCAAGCATTCCGCCGATGTGAAGATAGCCGGAACGTTGACAGAGCCACAACCTAAAAAATGCGGCTCTGTGCCGGAGTACCGGCTAAATGTTACACATCGAGATTCTTAACTTCCAACGCATGCTTCTCGATAAACTCCCGACGAGGTTCGACCTTGTCTCCCATCAAAATACGGAACAAATCATCCGCCGCCGCTGCGTCGTCCATCGTTACCTGAATCAACGTCCGATTCTGCATGTTCAACGTCGTGTCCCGAAGTTCCTCCGCATTCATTTCGCCCAAACCCTTAAAGCGTGTAACCTGCATGCCCTTCTGTCCGCCGCTGCGCACCTCCGTGAGCAACTCCCGTAAGTCTTCAATCCCCTTCATGTCGTCGCCGCGACGAAGATAATATCGCGACGTGTCTGTGCCTGTGCGCTCCTGCGGTATCAGTGAGTCAATCTCGAAACCCTGCTCGCGGAGTTCGATTAAATGCTTGTTGAGCGTGCGCACTTCGTGCAGTTCGACAACACGTACAGAGCCCGGTGCGGTAGCACCGGAATCCCGGAGCTCCCGCTCCGGGCTCTGTGAACTATCCGGGCTCTGTGTAGATTGTTCGATCTTTTCATAAAACGCTTTTAACTTTTCCCTGTCCGTAAACCATTCCTCCTGCGTATCGTGAAACACATGATACACCGGCAACCGCGCCGTCTCCTTGTCCTGACGCTGGGCATGCTCCCGAAGGCTGATTCCCCGACGTTCCAATGCCAGTATCGCATCGTCCAAGCCGGTCAGCGTCTTGCAGAGTTTTTCCATCGACTCCCCTTCATACACCCGACCGTCGCCCGGCTCGAAGACGGTATTCTTCAAACCGAGGTCAAGCAGAATCCGTTGCATCTCTTCGTCGGTCGCAATGTATTGATCCGCCTTGCCTTTGCGGCGAATTCGATAGAGCGGCGGACAAGCAATGAAAACGTGTCCTGCCTTCACCAACTCGTACATCTGCCGATAAAAGAACGTCAAAAGCAATGTCCGAATGTGCGAACCATCGACATCGGCATCGGTCATAATCACGACCTTGCCGTACCGCCGCTTTGATAAATCAATGTCCGCCCCGATGCCGCAACCCAGCGCAGCAATCATCGCCAACACTTCGGTATTGGCAAAGACTTTTGCATCGGTCGCCTTATAGACATTTAAGATTTTTCCACGCAACGGCAGTATCGCCTGAAATTCCCGGATTCGTCCTCCTTCGGCACTGCCGCCAGCGGAGTCCCCTTCGACGAGATAGAGTTCGCATTTATCGACCTCTTTACTGGTACAGTCCCGAAGTTTGCCCGGCAAGCCGCCGTAAGACAACGCACCCTTCCGTTCCCGAACCAATGCCCGGGCTTTTCGGGCACTTTCCCGCGCTTCGGCGGCGACGATTCCCTTTTTGACAATGATCTGTGCCGTCTTGGGATTCTCTTCGAGAAATTTCGCTAACTGTTCGCCGACGAGCGAATTGACAATGCCTTCCACTTCGCTGTTGCCGAGTTTGGTTTTCGTCTGCCCTTCAAATCGGGGATTCGGCACCCGGATCGACAGCACGGCAGTCAGTCCTTCGCGAAAATCTTCGCCGCTGGGCATCGGGGCTTTATCCTTGAACATATTTTGGTTTTTACCGTAATTGTTCAGCGTCCGAGTCAGGGCGGTTCGCAAGCCGGACATGTGCGTCCCCCCTTCGATGGTGTAGATATTGTTGACGTAAGAGCGGATATTCTCCGTATATTCAACGGTGTATTGCAGGGCGACATCGACAGCGACTCCTTCGGCATGTCCGGTCATTCGGATCACTTCGTTATGGGCGGGATCGGTCGAGCGGTTCATGTTTTTCACGAAGTCGGTCAAGCCGTCATGATATTCAAAGACATCTTCCTCGCCGCTTCGGACATCTCGGTAGATGATTTTCACGCCGCTGTTGAGGAATGCCAAGTCTTGCAATCGGCGGTAGAGGATATTGTAATCGAATTTCCTATCGGGAAAGATTTCCTCGTCCGGCATGAAGGTGGTGGTCGTGCCGCGTTTCTCGGACTTGCCTACTTTTTCGACGGGACCGGTGGGAATACCGCGTTCGTATTCCTGATGATAGATAAAACCATCGCGGGCGACATCGACTTCGCACCATTCGGAGAGAAAGTTGACGACGGTCACGCCGACACCGTGCAATCCGCCGGAGGTTTGGTACGCTCCTTTGGAAAACTTTCCGCCGAATTTCAGCACGGTCATGACTCCTTCGAGTGTGGACTTTTTCAGGTCGGGATGCTCATCAATGGGAATACCGCGTCCGTCGTCTTCGACGGTAACGGAGCCGTCGTTATTGATTTGGACGGTAATGGCAGTGGCGAATCCTGCCATTGCTTCGTCGATGGAGTTATCGACGACTTCGCTGACGAGGTGGTGCAGACCTCGGCTCGACGTATCGCCGATGTACATGGCGGGTCGTTTTCGGACGTGTTCTTGGTCGCTGAGGTGTTCGAGGTCTTTTGCGGTGTAGTCTTCATTTGCACCGGGCAGTGCGCCGGAGGCAATCACAAACTGTTCGGCAGATTCGGGCAGAATTTCACTCATGACTTTTATTATAGCATAGATTGGCGAAACCGCAATCGGAAGATGGCGGTGGTCTAGACAGCAATTACAATTCTGTTAAAATGTCACCGTTGTTGGCGTTTCGCTCTTTTGTGCTGTGAACGAAAAAAAACTTATCCGCGACGTACTCTATGAGGCTGTTAACGCCATTTCCGAAGAAAGTCCCGACTCGCCAATTGCTTACAAACAAATTTTTGCGTGGATTGAGAATAATTACGGTTCGCTGTATAACAAAAATACAATTACTGCCCATCTTATCAGCGACTCTGTGAATATCCAAGCGCGTGTCAATTACGCTCCTAACAAAAAAGCAAGAATCATTAACTGTTCCGAAAGACGCGATTGGCTTTACCATGTAAAAAATGGTGTTGTAGTCAAGTACGACCCTGACAAACACGGAACGTGGAAAATTCGTCGGGATGAGATTACGAAAAAATGGATAGTAGAAAAGGTTGCGGAAGAATTCTATGAGCACGGAAATTCTTCTGATGTTGCACTTGAACTCCAGACCTCATCTGGATTCGCTTTTGAAGAACATCTGCGGGATTACCTGGCAGAGAATCTTGGCACGTTGGCGATTCTGAACAAAAAACTCACGTTGATTGAGAAAGAATACACCACAGGAGTCGGATCCATTGATATTCTCGCTCAAGATGACGATGGAAATTTTTATGTTTTTGAATTGAAACGCAGCAAAGGAATGGACAGAACATTGGGGCAAATACTTCGCTATATGGGTTGGCTTATCAGCGAAGAGGCTGAAGGAAAGAAAGTGTACGGCATTATCGTTGCTGAGAAAATCGATGAAAAACTTAAATATGCTATGCACGCAGTCCAGAATATCGACATATTTGAATACAAAATTGACTTCCGCTTGGAGAACATTGCCAAGTAAACGTAGCCTTTTTTCAACTTCGCAATCTAATGATTGTATCTCTGCCACTGTTCGGACATCAAATCTCCGCTTCGTGTTTCCATAAAAACGCAACTGTCCTATCAAGCCCTTGTTTTTCCAGCGTTACGAGATACTCCTCGACCGTTTTCGGTGGTCGGACAAGTCTTGAACGATGCCGACAAGCCGCTTGAATGACAAGACTGGGATCATTTTGTATCAAACGGCAAACAAATTCATCCGGCGAAATCGCCTCAATGCCATACAATGTCAAGATACTTTGCGGAAAATCGTTCAGGTTATTGGTTACAATCAAAGATGCTTCGGCTCGTATTGCGGCGGCAAGAACGTGCCGGTCTTTCGGGTCAGGCAAATGCAAGGTTTCAATGATATGTTCATAGTTTTTGACGCGACCAAGACGGAACTTTTGGTTCATTATTTGCCGAGTTATTTCCAGTTGCTCCCGTTTCATTTCGGGATGATCCCGTAGAAAACTATAAATCCATTCCTCGTGAATGTCATCCGACCAACGTGCATGTACCGCTCCTAAATGAGCAAGATGGAGCAGCAAATCTCGAAGCGACCCCGGATAAAAAACACAAGCATCATAAACGGCAATCATCGATACGCTCCCAACTCCTGTGCCTGTTGTGTCAGTTCGTCAAGGGCTTCGTCCTGAAGCCGTGCTGTTTCACGATTGTAAGCAAGAAGACTGTCGGCAACCACCGCCCGCCGATTGTTGATTGTATGCGATTCGATTTCTCCGGCATCGAGTAATTCAATCAAGCCGGATTCGGGAATGCCAAGAATTTTTGCCGCTTTATGTACCGTCAATTCGGACGGCATAGGAAACATTCCAATGTCCTGTCCGCCAGAAATTGATAGAGGAGGCGAAAGCGTTGCGGTGAGTGTCATGGTTGTATCCTTGCCGTACAATAAGTAGGATGCTATTGTATCACATTCGTTGGCAATGACAATTCCAAACCTACGCCGACACCGTGCAATCCGCCGAAGCCGTGGAAATTGTGCAAACGCCAGAAGGATTTCAAGCGAGAAAATGGTAGGTAAAGCCGCGCGACATTCTGGCAAAATTCTCTCAATCCACACACCCCATTTAGCCGGTACTCCGGCATCAGAGCTGCAATCTAAAGATTGCAGCTCTGTTTTTGTTAGCAAAAATTTGTTACAATGGGGGCGCAATCGTATCTTCTCTCTAGATTCCGGTGTGCGCCGGAAGGACGGTGTTTTCGCGGGAATAACGGTAGAATCGACTTGAGAACTGATTAAAATACCATGAAAAAAATCGTATCATTATTTTCGCTGCTCCTTGTTCTTTTAGTTTCCAACAACTGCTACGGAGAAGTCGAATCACTCAAAGAGCGTATCGCGCAGTTGGAAGAACGCGTCGCTCAGTTGGAGGCAAAAATCGCCGCCAGTAGCGAAATTTTCACACCGATAGAGAGGGGGCATTCAGACAGAATGTTCCCTTTGGGCAATAACTGGTATTACTCCACATCTAACGGCGAAAGAGACGAGTACATCGAGGAAGTCTTTGCCGCCCTGTTTTCCGAATTCATCAGAATATTTGGGGAAGAGGCGATGTCGCACAAACCGGTTACGATATACAACGTGCCGGGCGCAGCCAGTCCGATGGCGATTCCATTGGGAAAGACGATGCGGATCAGGCTTGTTCAAAATAGCACCGGCTTTTGGGCGCAACTGGTTTACCAGTTATCACATGAGATGACGCACTACATGTTTTTTTCCTACTTTCCTCATGCCGATCAAGGCAACTATGGCGAGGTCGATGATAAGGAAAAATCTTCGTGGAATGAAGAAATCATTTGCGAGGCAATGTCGCTGTATATGTTGAAGTATATGTCCGACAACTGGGAAAAGTGTGCGTTGTCAAAAATCAATCCGGCGTTCAATTCGGCGCTCAAAGAGTATTTGGACAATGAATACAAGAGGACTAAAAATCTTCCGCTAAAAAGTGAAGGGGACGCTGTTCCTTTTGGAGACTTTCACGCTAGATTTAACAGAACCACTAATGATCTTGACAACCACATCACAGAAAGGAATTATTTATACGATCTTTTTGTTTCTACGAATGCAGAAACGATAGGCGAGATAGGGAACATGTACAAACACTACAATAAGGAGTATCGTTACATAGACTATGCGTCTTGGATAAAGGCTGCAAACAACCCGGATTTTATCAAAAAAATCAGTGCCATTCAGCCGAGGCTTTCTTGTTTGCCGAGTACGTCTGGATTCCGGCTTTTACAGGAACCTGTAACCACATGTAACGTCTCGCAACCATCCATAAGTAGCCGTACACATTAGGGGTTAAAAATGAGGCTGCACATCCTGTTTTGAAAAAAAATCGCCCCGCTAGGAGCAAAATGTTTATATCGTAAGATAGGGAGTCCCTAACTGACGATACGGGCTCTGTGAACATTTTTTTTCATTACACCGCATTTCATTCCGGCTGTTGCTCTACTACCGCCCGGTCTGCTTTTTCTTTCGCAACAGTTCGCTTCCTGTCATCATAGAGTACCGCCTCTGGTCCCTCTGCTTTTTTTTGGGCGGCGGTTCGCCTTCATCAATATCGTAATCGTCGTACTCTTCATATTCGACGACATGTTCCCGGACAAGCCGTCTGCCGCCGCCGTAGTCTTCCCCTTTCAAAAAATCGTCCGGCGAATCGTATTTGGCAACATTTGCATCGCCGGGCAGTTCAAACAGAAACCGGCTGGAAATTGCCGTCATTCCAAACGCACCGCGAAAGTCCCGGCGCTGCGCACGACTCAATCGCAACTCCTCTTCCGCCCTCGTGATGCCCACGAAAAATAACCGTCGCTCCTCTTCCAACTGCATTTGCTCATGCGTCGAACGCTCATGCGGCAGAATGTTTTCCTCTATCGCCACAATATAAACGACCGGAAACTCCAAACCCTTCGCCGCATGCATTGTCATCAACGAAACGCGATCCGTCTCCTGATCCAATGCGTCCACATCGCTGACGAGGGCGGCTTGTTCTAAAAACTCTTCCAACGATGATTGCACAACGGTTTCCTGGCTTACGCTACGGGCTCTGTCATCGTCTGCCGGTACGGTACGTTCGTCGAACTCGTGTGCCACTGTTAAAAGTTCCTCGATGTTTTCCAATCGCGTCTGATCTTCCTCCGACTCCGAATTGACAAACTGCTGTCGATAGCCCGACTCACGCAAGACCGACTCAATCAACGAAGCCACCGGATATTCCTGTGCAGAGAGTGCCGAAAGATCGTCGATCATTTTTACGAATTGGGCAATCGCTTTTTTCGTTTTCGGTGTTAGCCGCTCCGCTTGCGGAGCGTTCCGTAAAACATCCATCGTTGGTATACCGAGTTCACCGGCACGATCCGACAACTTTTGCATCGTCGTTTTACCGATGCCCCGCGTCGGTTCATTGATAATCCTCGCCAGCGAAACCGTGTCCGCCGGATTGTAAATCACACGAAGATACGCCAGCACATCCTTGACTTCTTTCCGATTGAAAAATTCCAGTCCGCGAACAAGTTGAAACGGTATCTTTCGACTCCGCAAAGCATGCTCAAAGTTTCGGGAGAGGGCATTCATCCGATAACAGATGGCATAATCGCTCGGCTTGCGGTTGCCCGCCTGGAGTTCCTTCGCGATTTCATCGGCAATGCTTTCGGCTTCCTTTTTTTGATCGTCGCATCGCACAAGGCGCACCGGCACGCCCGGCGGGTTGTCGGTAATCAGTTTCTTTTCCTTGCGAAGAACATTATGGACAATCAGGGCATCGGCAACGGCGACGATCTGCGGCGTACTGCGGTAGTTTTGTTCAAGCCGAATGATCGTCGTGTCGGGAAAGTCCTTTTCAAATTCGAGGATATTATTGAGGTTCGCTCCCCGCCAACCGTAAATCGACTGGTCAGGATCGCCCGTTACGGACAAGTTGCGATGGTCTATCGACAACGCCCTCGCAATGATGTACTGCACGGTGTTCGTGTCCTGATATTCATCGACAAGAATGTATCGGAACCGGTTGTCCAAAATCCTTCGGACTTCGGGATTCCCTTTGAGCAGCACGGCAACGTGCAGTAGCAAGTCATCGAAGTCCACCGCATTGGCACGGCGGAGTTCCTCTTGATAGCGGGGATAGAAATCTTGAACTGCACTACTCAACAAACTTCCTCGCCGGGCTTCGTATTCGTCGGGCAAAACAAAATTGTTCTTTGCCCAACTGATCGAGGAGGCAACCTTTTGCGGCGTGATGCCCGACGGCAACGGATGCTGTTTGGCAAGGTTTTTGAGTAGCGAAAGACTTTCGTCGGTATCGTAAATCGTAAAATTTTCACTTAACCCTGCCAAGTTGATGTACCGCCGGAGAAGATAGGCACAGAACTTGTGAAACGTACCGATCCAAACGTTGCGGTCTGAGGCGAGGACGGCGAGTCGTTTTTTCATTTCGTCGGCGGCTTTGTTTGTAAAAGTCAGTGCGGCGATCTGGGACGGATACACGCCTTGATGAAGCAGAGCGGCGATGCGATGCGTAACGACTCGGGTTTTTCCACTACCGGGACCGGCGAGGACAAGGAGCGGACCTTCGACGAACCGCACCGCTTGCTGTTGCGGTTTGTTTAAGCCTGCGAGAATGTGTTTAGGAAGTTTGGATTTCACGTTGATCATTATACCCTGTTTTATCACAGACGTTAGAGTAGGAAAAAACTGCCGGAAGGAGTACAGGAGCACTTTGAAACATTTGTGTGGTACAATGGAAGTCTGATGGTTCGGAAGGTCTCTGAGTCGCGATCTGGAGTGGTTTCAGCAGTCCGCTGACAAGTTTGTATGGAATTCGTCGCTCCGATGGTCTGCCCTTACCCGCAGAAAGTTCTGTCAATCCTGTCAATAACGAGAGTATTTTTTCTGTCTATGTCCGCCGATTCTCCACAAAATTTCGTGTTCCCTCCTCGCCGCCATCAGCGGGGACACAAAGGAACCTACGGTACCGTCCTCGGTATCGGCGGTTCACGCGGAATGGCAGGAGCGGTCGCTTTGGCAGGACGCGCCGCTCTCTTGACCGGTGCTGGCTTGGTGCGGCTTGCCGTGCCTGATCCGATTTTGGAAACCGTCGCTGGTTACTCTCCTGAATACACAACGATACCCTGTCCTGCCGACACTGCCGGACGCTTGAGCATTGATGCCCTGCAACCGATCTTGACTCACGCCGAAAACTGTACCGCCCTGTTTTTGGGTCCCGGTTTGGGACGTTCTGATGATCTCGACCAACTCGTTCTGCAATTACTCCAAAAAATTTCCAAGCCGGTCGTCGTTGATGCCGATGCGCTCAATGCACTGGCTTCGCATTTTTCGGGTAAAACGCAGGCGGGACTTGAGGGGGATTTGGAAGGTAAAAACCTTGTTTTGACTCCTCACGCGGGAGAGTTTGCCCGGCTTCGGAACGCTCCGGCTCCGCCTGAAGAATGTTTGGACGAACGCCCATCGGCGGCGTTAGAATTTGCCCGGCGTTTTGGTGTTCTGCTGGTGCTCAAAGGACACGAAACGATCATCACGGACGGTCAGCAGTTGACGCTCAATTTGACGGGCAATCCCGGTATGGCAACGGGAGGCAGCGGCGATGTTTTGACAGGAATGATTGCGGCACTGGTCGCGCAAGATTTTTCGTCGGTCTTTGAAGCCGTTCGTCTTGCGGTGTACCTGCACGGCTTGGCTGGCGACATTGCGGCACAGCGTCTCGGCGAAGCATCCGTAACGGCAACGGCAATTCTTGAAGCAATACCGACGGCGTTTACATGGAATAGATGAAATGATATACTGACGATGGTTAACGTGTCCTGAATTGATGGCACGAAAAACGTTTGTCCATGACAGCCAAACCGCACCCCCTCCTTTTGCACCAGACGCTTTCGCAAGTCAAAGAATTTGCGAAAGTCAAAAGCGAACAGGACTTACGTCTGAAAGTCAAAGAAGCGTTCTTCGCCGAATACGATGTCGATGTCGAAGACGAACGCATCGACTTTTTGGTCTATCACGAAAGAGACAATTTCTTTGCCGAAACATTCCTCTGGGCAGAATCGAAAGACAAGCCGAGCGGCGTGTTGGAAATGTTCGCCCAACTGC